>Ga0123355_10000998_pt1 | contig 39243 bp, 28 predicted proteins | sample TergutEmb28metaG_3_FD_89872 | JGI IMG/M metagenome (GOLD analysis project Ga0123355, IMG submission 89872) | Embiratermes neotenicus P1 segment gut microbial communities from Petit-Saut dam, French Guiana - Emb289 P1 | ecosystem: Host-associated > Arthropoda: Insects > Digestive system > Gut ...
GCGGAGCACTGCCACTTGATGTCGGCGTAGTTGTCAGTAACGTCAGCACAGTCAAAGCTATTTCTGACGCAATCCAAACCGGCATGCCCCTCGTTGAGCGCGTTCTCACCGTTACAGGTCCTAAAATAAAGAATCCCGGCAACTTCATCGTCAAGATCGGTACATCTGTCGCAGAAATAATTGATTATTGCGGCGGCGTGACAGATGCTGACACTGCTCTCAAATTGGGCGGCCCGATGATGGGCTTCGATGTGCATGACAGAAATGTCCCTGTTATCAAAGCTACTAACGGCATCATTGCCATCGAAAATGCCGAAACCGAACCATCAGCATGTATCAGATGCGGACGTTGCGCAGATGTTTGTCCGATGGAACTGCTTCCGCTGTACTATCCGATATATGCAGGAGCAGATAATGTAGACGGCCTTAAAGACAAAACAGTAAGAGACTGTATGGAATGCGGTTGTTGCGAATTTATTTGTTCGTCGAGAATTCCGCTTAGAAAGTCCATTAAATACGGCAAAAAAGTCTTAGCAGAAAGTGAGGGAAAATAAATGTTAATCACACAGCTAAAGACAGCAGATGAAATCCGTGAGCTTGCGGGCAAAAAGACTGTCATAATCAGTTGCGAGGGTTGTAAAGAAGTTCATTTTCCCGAATGCGAAGCTAATGAATTGCACAAAGAACTCGCAGATAGCGGAACCGCTCTGAAGGTCATCAGAACAGAATACATCTGTAGCCCAGAAAACCTTGAAGTGGCAACACGTAAGCATGCAGACAAGATAAACTCCGCTGATACCATCGTTGTATTTTCTTGCGGAGTCGGTGTTCAATCTGCTTCGGAAAAATTCGCAAGTAAGCCTGTTTTTGCAGGTTGCGACACAATCCCATTACCCGGGTATCAGGGCGTAACTCCGCTCGAAGTTGACTGTGACCAATGTGGTGAATGCTATCTTAACAGCACAGGCGGCATTTGCCCGATTGCTTCATGCTCAAAGAGCCTTGTAAACGGACAATGCGGTGGCTGTAAGGATGGCAAGTGCGAAGTTGATAAGGAAATGGACTGCGCATGGGAACGCATTTACAAGCGCCTTGAAAAGCTCGAGCTTTTGGATAATATGAAATACCCGGCGAAGGTGCGCAACTTTGCACCGGAAGCAAACTAAATTAATAATCAAACGAGGAGATAACTATATGAGAATTTCAGAATTATTTGCTCGCGGTGAATTTGTACTTACTGCGGAAGTCGGCCCTCCGAAGGGTTTTAATCTGGACCATCTTCTGCATGAAGCAGAGGAGTTCCTTAAAGATGTTCACGCGATAAATGTAACCGACTGTCAATCATCAGTCATGCGCTTGGGATCCCTTGCTACATGTAAGGCTCTCAAAGACAGAGGTTTAAACTCAATACTGCAACTCACATGCCGTGACCGTAACAGAATCGCACTGCAAAGTGACTTGCTTTCCGCTGCGTATTTCGGCATTGACAACATGCTTGCACTTACAGGCGACCACACTGTTATGGGTGATACTAAGCAAGCAAAGCCTGTATTTGACCTGGATTCGGTTTCTTTGCTCCATTGTGTCAAGACTCTTGAGAGTGGATTTGATATCGCGGGCAATGAGCTTGATGGCGAAGCACCGAAATTTGCGAAAGGTGCCGTTGTTTCACCTTGCAGTGACTCTGTAGATGTTCAGCTTGCAAAGATGGAAAGAAAAATCGAAGCCGGAGCCGAATATTTCCAAACTCAAGCTGTCTATGATTCAGAGAAGTTTATCAAATTCATGGACAAAGCGAAGCAATTCAAAGTTCCTGTTCAGCTCGGTGTCATTATTCCGAAAAACGCAGGTATGGCTAACTTCATGAACAACAATATCGCAGGCGTAAGTATTCCTGCGTGGGTTATTGAAGAACTCAAGGCTGACAAAGAAAGAGCTAAAGAAGGTATCACAGGCGTTGAGATCACTGCTCGTGTTATCAAAGAGTGTCGTGATTACTGTCAAGGTGTGCATATCATGGCTCTCGGCTGGGAAGCCAAAGTGCCTGCACTGCTTGAGCAATCAGGGCTTAAGGCGTAGACACACACAAGCACCAATACAATAATAGCTTTAGAAATTATTAATCACCAAAAGCCGCCTGTTTTTCGACAAGCGGCTTTTTGCCAAACTCGGAAGTGAAACACTGCCAAACTCGGAAGTAAAACATTGCCAAACTCGGAAGTAAAACATTGCCAAACTCGGAAGTGAAGCGTTGACAAACTCGGAAGTAAAACGCCGCCAAACTCGGAAGTGAAACATTGACAAATTCGGAAGTGAGGTGTATAGTTATATAAAATTACAATCTGAAAGGCGAGTGATAATCGTGCATTATCAATACCTTCCACGTGTTGCAGACAGTGTGCTTGATGCTGCCCTTATCGCATCCGGTGCGGTCTTGATAGAAGGCCCAAAATGGTGCGGAAAGACTCGAACAGCCGAGGAAAGAGCCAATAGCGTACTGCATATGCAAGACCCGGACTACAGAGAATCCTATTTAAAAACCGCCGATACGAAACCATCACTCTTGCTCAAGGGCGACACACCACGCCTCATTGATGAATGGCAGATGGCACCCGTGCTTTGGGATGCTGTTAGATTTGCCGTTGACCAAAGGCGACTCACAGGGCAATTTATTCTAACCGGTTCAGCAGTGCCACGAGATAATGTAGTGGCACACACAGGAACAGGGCGCATTGTGCGTATGCTTATGCGACCCATGACCTTGTTTGAGTCAAAGGAATCTAACGGGTGTATTTCGCTAAAAAATTTGTTTGATGGAAATACAGACGGCGATTGCGTGTCTGAGTTAGATATCGAAACACTTGCTTACGCACTTGCCCGTGGCGGGTGGCCCGCCTCAATCGGAGAAGAAAGACAGACTGCTCTGCGCCGTGTGTATGACTATGTGGATGCAGTAATCAACGCAGATATATCCGAGGTGGACGGCGTAGAGAAAAGTCCTGCACGTGTCCGTGCACTGATGCATTCGTTAGCACGTAATATATCCACAATGGCGACTATTGCGACTATACGCAACGATATTGCCGGGGATGAGGAAAGCATTTCTGAAAAGACGATTTCTTCTTATATCAATGCCTTGCGCCGTATCTTTGTGGTAGAAGACCTGCCTGCGTGGAGTCCTGCTATGCGCTCTAAGACGACTATTCGCACATCAAGCAAGCGGCATTTTTGTGATCCGTCAATTGCCGTTGCTACCCTTAGAGCTACGCCCGATAGTCTGTTGCAGGATTTTAATACCTTCGGATTGTTGTTCGAGTCTCTTTGTGTCCGGGACTTGCGAGTGTACGCAGGAGCTATAGATGGCGAAGTGTTTCATTATCGAGACAGAAATGATTTGGAAGCTGATGCCGTTATTCACCTGAGAGATGGACGTTGGGGGGCAGTTGAAGTCAAAATGGGCGCAAAAGAAATCGAAACTGCGGCTGAGAACCTAAAGACCTTGCGAGACAAGGTGAACGTAGACAAGATGCAAGAGCCGGCATTTCTTATGGTGCTCACTGCAACCGAGTTTGGATATCGGCGTGATGATGGGGTATATATTGTGCCAATCGGATGCTTGAAGCATTAAAGCTAAAGTAATAATCTATTGGAAACAATGACATTTATGCTATGTTGCAAACAATAAACAAAAGTTGCCTTTACATCAGTCGTGATATATACTATAAGTACAATACGCAAGCCTGTCATTTATATATCGGCAGGCTTGCTTTAATAGAAAGGAATTTGGGAAGATGAAGAAAATTATTAGTTTAATTATTATTTTGGCACTTATCATGAGTCTTAGCATGTCTGTTGTTGCTACGGCTTCAACCCTAATCGCACCAACCGAAGAAGTTACCCTTACTGAATCAGGGCCCAGCGGTAATCCGAATAGCTTTACCATTAATGGTAACACGGCGACAAGACAAACCCGGGATGCGGAAATTAATCGGATATTTCAAGGAGCTACGACACGTCTTATAAGTTTCGATGCAGTCAGACGGAGCAATACAACCGAAAGTAGTGGCTCTGCGACTCGTAGTGCGGCCATAACAAGACTTAACAATGAACAAGCGCCTTGGGGAGCTGCTTATCGTACAATTCTTAGCGGAGCCGATATTATTGAGTGTTTCGTGGGTGGTAACAGCGTTGCAATTCACGATTTAACAGGCAATGGTATACCTGAACTTATATTTGCTGCCGGTAGTGGAAGAATAGATTTCTTTGTATATAGCTTTGACGGGAGTCGAGCTAACCGGATTGTTTTTATTGAGGGACTGCAAGTTCACGTCAGCAATACCACTTTTGATGCGTATGTTACGAGTGGTGGTGCTTTGATTGTACGTGGCGGTAATGGCGGAGATGACGGACATGAGATGTTTTTTGGTGAGACGTATCATATTTTCAGAAATATTGGAGCGCAGCCAACTACACCTACAGCACCAATACCGCCCACCACCCCTACAGCACCAATCTCAGTATATATCGATGGTACACGTCTGACTTTTGACGTTCCGCCGATGCTTGTAGACGGCAGAGTGCTCGTGCCGATGCGTGCGATATTTGAAGCCCTTGGCGCAGAAGTTAATTGGAACGATGCTACACGAACTGCAACAGGCACAAGAGGCGGTACAACAGTTGTACTTCCTCTGGTTGGCACTCCGACCGTGAGCGGACAAGCGGTAACGATAGATGTTCCACCGCATGTAGTTGACGGACGGATATTAGTTCCGCTCCGCTTCGTATCCCAAAGTTTCGGTGCGGAAGTTAATTGGGATGGTAATGCCCGCACAGTTACAATCACATCAGGTTCGGCATCAGGGGCAGTTACTCTGCCAGCACCACCGCAACAAGCAACAGGATTGGCTGTTAATCCTGAGATATTTGATATTATGGGGATGACATTTAATGAGATAGTAAGTAGGCATGGACCGGTGGTCAGTGAAAACTGGTTCCAAGGCAGCCGTTACTATGTTCATGAAAGAGGATTAGGAACCTATTTTTATTATTATAATGGGCGTTTTTATCCCGAAACCGATAGGGACAGAGAACATTTTAGATTAAACACTATAATCACGAGTGTACAGGAACTGTTTTTAAGCTCATCTGAAACGCTAAATCGAAACGATTTTGAGGAAGCTTTTGGTGTAACCATGAGTGAGATATGGGAAAATAACATGGACGGTGGTTATGCATTTGATTTTACCTACAGAAACGCTTCTGTGAGTGTAAATAGTGAACGTGATGGGACGGTACGCAGCGGTAGTCAAGTCTGGATATCCTTGCTTAGGAATCCGTAAACTGCATAGTTCTGTGCCATAATTTTGATGGTATCTTTTGTTTTTCATCAATTCAATTATATCGAAACACGGGGCACCTCGTTTATGAAGTGCCCCGTGTGAAACAACGTCTACACAGCTACGCTATCTTTATAAAGCGTGTAGGGGCAGTAATCAATTTCGCCATCAAGCCATACCGGAACCCCACAATCGAGGTATACGCCGTCAAAGGCATCCTTGTTTTTTAGACGTCGAAAGGCCGGAAAATCCAGCAAACCGGAAAAATCAAAAACTTTGGTTTCTCCGGTCGAGAACTTGAGCCATAATTTGTGATTTTCCATCGGGCGTACCGAGACTATTGAAATCGCTGCCTCAAAATTGTCTGCATAGGCCACTCCATCAACAATCCGCATTTCAGTTTCCCCCCTATCTTAAAGGTTCGATTTTGCCAAAAGGTTCATTCCTTACAGCCTTATTCCACGCAGCATATAATTCATCTTCGTGAATGGCAAGCCACGCTGAGACAAGTCGCAATTGCTTAACCGGCAGGCTTCCCGAGAGCAGTTCGCCGTCAATGCCGACAGCTGCTTCATGTTCGTTGTAATATACGTGGACGTGTGGTTTGTGATGTTGACTATTGTCTGAAAAAAGCATCTTGACAATGATGTTATAAAATCTGCTTAACTCCAGCATTGCAAAAACCCCTTTTATATTATGTTTACAATTTTATCAGATATCGGCATGGCTAATATAGAGCATATTCTAATTTGATAATATCATGAAGACATAAAAACATCAATGAAATTATGTAATTGAACTATTTGGTTTTGAATAAATTGCGACTCTACTAACAGCAAAACCACAAGGAGGCTGCTGCACTAAAAGCGACAGTCTCTCTTTTTTGTGAAGATTTAAAAAATAGTGACAGAATTATCGAAAAAACGATAACTCTGTGCTCTTTGGTGACATTTATGTGACAAAAAGAATGTATTATGTGAGATGCGCTTGCTAAAAGTGACAAAAATTAATTACAATGTAGCTTGATGGGAGAAAAAATGAGAAAAATAATTGCTATTTTGCTGGCTATCTTAATGATTGTAGGAGCTTTTCCTTTTGCGCTTTCCGCAGAAGAAAGCTATGCAGCAGAAGGAAGTTATGCAGCAGAAGGAAGTTATGCAGGAGATGTAAACGTGTCTATGCTTGAAAGTGTTGAGCAGGACGATGTAAGCGATGATGTAATAGACGACTATACATCGTATTATGAGTGTGCCCTTTTGTATGGTGCTGCTTATGATAGCTATGATTATGGTTACGGCAGCAACTATAACGACAATGATTATGGTTACAACAACAGCTATAACGACAATGATTATGGTTATGACGGTAACTATAACGACGATGATTATGGTTACGGCAGCAACTATAACGACAATGATTATGGTTACGACAGCAACTATAACGGCGATGATTATGGATACAACAACAACTATAACGACAATGATTACTACTACACAGATGATCAAGAGTACGAAGTGGAAGACGATTTATACACAAAACCAAGTTTGTCGAACACAGGTATAAACATGCTCGGCACGGGAGAAATTGGCATTGTTCCTGCCGGTACGCGAATTGCAGCGTTTAGCGTAGCTGTTACGCCTTCTAACTACAATCTTACGTTTGTAGACCCTGCTACGGGGGATGGACCGGGACCTGTTAGCGTGGAAATTGGCGTAACCTTAGAGCCGCATACAACAGGCGCACGAGTTGAGCTGCCACTTAACTTTTTATCACCAAACACATTTGATGTAGGCTATCAAAACTTACCGTTCTTTATACCACACAGCACTTACACATTCCCGGCGCAGGTTGATAGCTGGCGCATTGAAAGTGGTACGGGGTATGATACGTTTATCATTTACCTAGCCGACACAGCAGCTGGTGCAAGCACATTTAACTTTAACATTCCATTTGACTTTAACGAGGACTTTTTATCGAAAGTGCCCGCGAATACAGAAATGTGGGATATAGAAGCGCGGATATATGTGGATAATGACTTAGCGCAAACCGCGGATGTTACCCTTCTGGGTGGTGCTAGTAGTAACCTAACTCATAATGCAAATGCCATGTCTCCGACGGATCGAAGCCAGTATACGGGTGGACGGATAAACGTTAGACTTCGTTTTGACGATACAAATGGTTATCATCGTAGTATTTTGGACTTAAATTTCACCAATCGCCATTTTATTGATGTACCTGCCGGAACTGTCGCAACTTTTAATAGATTTCCCGGACGGGAACAGGTTATCATAAACGGCATAGAATATGACCGCCATTACAGAATATTAACAGGTGATGTAAACATTGATTTTACCCATATTCATTTTAATGACAATCTCAATAGTGTATTTACTCAAAGTGATGTCGGCTTCACTCCGCCGGACATGGCTGTAGGAGAGCAATTTAACATCCGCGTTGGCGTTGAGCTTAGAAAGATTAACCATCCTCCAAGGTTTACTTATACAAACCATGTTTATACCAGAATTGAATGGCCTGAATTTGCTTTGCATTGGGCTTCTACTCACTCTGCGAGTGGTGTTACCCGCACTGATGATGGTTCTATAGCGGCTTCGTCTGCTCGGTTGAGCTTTACTTCTTTTAATCATAGTCAGACAGTCAAAAACATTGGTAGTGCTCCGATAACAAATGTGAGCTTTGAGTTGTACCATCTTGAAAATAATTTGCCTTCACAGAGATTATATTTTGATGAAATAAGACTAACTAACACGCGCTATTCTGCTGGCATACCTTGGACTAGTTGGCATACAGAGTTTAGAATTGTCAATGTTAATACCGACACCGAACGTTCTGTGGACGGAGGTTTATGGATACCGACCGCTACTACCAGCATATCGACGGTTCGAACTTTCAATTATGCCGAACTCTCGGCTTTAACTATGCTTGGTGCCGGAGAATATATTAGTCGTGTAATTGTTACCGCTATGGGTGACGGTACACAAGACGGCTACTGGTTACCGATGAACGGTTTCGGATTGCATTATGTGCCTCGTGCTTGGGATGGTCAGGTATTCCCCGATGGAACACCTGTACCATACAGATATAACGTATTAATGGCTTGGCAACTGCATCATGATAATGCAGATGGCGTACAACAAACACGGCAAGGTGCCACTGCTACTATCCGTTATGGTAATCTTAATGTGGCAAATGCACGTTTAACTTCCACCAATTCAAGCGCGTTAATGCCCGGCAGTATTGTAAACTACACCTTACAAGGCTTTAATGATGGTGGCGATGACTTAAGTAATGCCAATACACCATGGGAAAACCCGCGCATTATAGTGCAAGTACCCAGGGCTTTGAGTGTGGAAAGTATCGGTACAGGTGCTTGCTTCCAAACGGGAGCGTTTAACGCAATCTATACGCGTATTGGTTCAGACGCAAATTGGAATTACTACGAATTTGCGGCACCGTGGTATAGTGCGCCAGTTCGAGCCGGTACTACTGCTCCTGTATTCACCATCCCAATTAACTTCCGTGTTGACCAATACGCACTAGAAGGTACACATAATTTCGGGCGAATATTACTCTCACAAGTTGATCCGGCTACTTTTATCCGTGCAACCGGCGTTAATTTTGCGGGTGCAAACGAAGCCGCATTCGGTCTCGAACCGGGAAATAGGTTTTTCCCGGCAAATTTAGGTGCTGCAACACCGGCAACCGTACTAAGAAACGTCGTTGTTGACGCAGATGTAAGCGTGAGCAGTAGCCATACAGGTGGTAACTTTGTTCCGGCTACAGGCGCGGTTGTTCCGGCAAATCAGGGCGAGGAAGTAACTTTACGCCTTACAATCCAAAATTCGGGCAACGCAGTTACTAATAGTTTGAAGTTTTACAAGATACTGCCGCATATTGGCGATGGACGCGATTCTACCGGGAATATCGAATTTGTAAGCGTATATGTAGGCGGTAGCGGCAGCACGGTTCTCTATGCGGAAATTGGCGATATAACCATACCCGCATATGACGGACTAAATTTACAAACCCACAACTTCTCCGGCTGGGCAACAACCAGTCCCGGCGCGGATACAAGGGCAATCTTCATAGACTTTGGTGCTCTAGCACTTAATCCCGGTGAAAGCGTAGATATTGACTTAACCCTTAGAATACCAAACAATGCAAACCAAACGGCGTTTGCGCAATTCTTATACAGCTTTGACGCGGGCGCGGGGTTAAGACCGACCCTGCCAAGCGGAATGGCGGGCTTTTCTACCGAAGCAATCATGATTCGATACGACATGAACCTGCCCGCGAGTGCCGTAACAGCGGATGAAACTCCGGGCAACTGGCCACAAAACACAACAGCCATCAGAGGCGCAGCAACAGGCGGCGCAGAAGGCACAAACTTTGATATCCTGCGCGTTACAAGCGATATACCAACGTTGACATACTACACGTTTGCAGGCTGGTTCTCTAACGCGGATGGCACAGGTACAGAGTATTTGGATAACAGCCAGCAATCTTTCGCATCGCCGCGGCAAGAGCTTACACTTTACGCCAGATGGACAAGAATTAGTCACCAAGTAACATTCGACCTAAACACTGGCACAGGAACAGCTCCGACACCGCAAACCGTAAACCATGGCGAATTTGCAACCGCACCAAATGCAGCGGCACTTGCACTGATTACGCCACCGTATGGTCACCACTTTGTAGGGTGGTACACCGCAGCTACAAGCGGTACACGGTTTGACTTCGCAACACCAATTACAGGAGTTAGAACGCTGTATGCACGCTGGGCGATAAACACGCATCAGGTGACATTCGACCTGACGACAGGCACAGGAACAGCTCCGACACCGCAAACAGTAAACCACGGCAATACTGCAACAGCACCAAACGCGGCGGCAATGGCACTGATTACGCCACCGTATGGTCACCACTTTGTAGGTTGGTACACTGCAGCTACAAGCGGTGCACCGTTTAACTTCGCAACACTAATTACAAGCAATACACCGCTGTTTGCACGTTTTGTAGCAAATCAGCATCAAGTAAGTTACAATAAAACAGGCTATGTACCGGCAGATGCGCCAGCTACACCATCTGCACATTATGTTGCTTTCGGAACTGCGGATGTAGCCGGAACGGCGATCACTCCTACGTATGTAGTCGGCTATAATGAATATGGCGTGGCAGGGACTTGGACATTTAGCGGCTGGGAAGCTCCAGCTCCGCTCGGAACAACATTCACAATGCCTAATGCGAACGTTGTGTTCTCGGGTTCGTGGGGATTCACAGCAGGTACGCCTAATGTAATCTACACAGTGACAGGCGCAAGACCGCCAAGTTACATAGGAATGCCGGCATCGCCTCAGACTGAGACATCAGGCACAACCGTAACAATTGAAGACGTTCCAACAACAATCGAAACGGTAAATTCTGCAGGTACTCCGGGCACTTGGACGTTTAGCGGCTGGAACCATGCAACAATAACCGGCTCGACATTTACCATGCCGAACAATAATGTAGAATTTACAGGTTACTGGACATTTGAGGCTGACAGCTTTGATGTAATCTATACTGTAGCAGGCGCAAGACCTGCAACATACATCGGAATGCCGACATCTCCGCAATCAGTAGCGGCAGGCACGGCAAATGTAGAAGTAGCAAGCATTCCAACAACTATAGAAACAACAAATGCTGATGGTGTTACAGGTACATGGACATTCAACGGCTGGAACCATGCGACAATAACCGGCTCGACATTTACCATGCCGGGCAATGATGTAGAGTTTACAGGGTACTGGGTGTTTACTCCGGGTGGCGGCGGTAACGGTGAGCCGGACAACGGTGGAACAGGTAACGGCGGAACAGGTAACGGCGGAACAGGTAACGGCGGAACAGGTAATATCGGAGGCAATGGCGGTGATCCTGACACAAGCACTCCCGGCGACGACTTGCAGACTGACGACGATTCTGACGACGACATCGAGCACCCCAATTATGCAGGTACTTACGGCGATGCAGATTTATATGCGGAAGCCGGAACAAGTTATCCGTTTTATACACAAGATTCTGAGCAACCCGGTGTAACTGCGGCAGATCAATATAATATGGACGATTTGCGTTTCCTTTTTGATGACGGTTCGATTCCGTTGGGAGATTTTGAATGCGGCGCGGAAATTATAGTGGAATGTATATGCGAAGTTGAAACCACAGGCACCAGGGCACGACGTGTGAACCCACAAACGGGTGACAACTTATGCATCATGAGATTGATTATTTCAATAGGCGGGGTTTTGATAGCGGCAACCGGACTCTTTGTCATCACACGAATAAAAGTATCAAGAGGTAATACCCGCTAGTCAAACGGTAGCAACATAGATAAATAGCATTTTCAAAGAGGTTTGACAGCAACATCAAACCTCTTTGTAGTCTTGCATCAAAGGCAAAACAACCGACTCTTTAAGTTTACAGTTTACAGCGGATATTGTTGGAAAATAATTTTTAATTGACAATGATGCGTGTGCGTTGTAAAATGAGAACGTAAAAAGGCGTTGCCGATAAACGGTTAGCCTAAAAAGTGGTTAAGAAAATAACTGCACTTTTAGACGGTGGCGGTTATTTTCTTTTGCCTTTTTTGAGAGCCTTCCATGCTGCATATGCAGCCCACACAATGCCAAGAGCACCTATGAGCGAAACTAGCAGTGACAGTATCTCGTATAATGACAAAGGCCTCACCCCCTTTACGTTAACATTCGGAGGATATTGGCTAACCGTCTTACCGATTGGTCGATCAACGCCTGTATATATTGTAGTGGGAAATTTCAAGTCTGTCAATCATCGTTTCGAGCGTTATTATGATGAAAAAGTCTACATTAAATGTGTAAAATTTAGTAAAAGCAATCTTACTACATAACAGCCAAAGCGGTTTTGATTCGCCTTGGCTGTTATAGCGACTTTCCCACTATACATGCCACTGCTTATATGGTATTATATAAGGTGAAGTAGTAGGAAAAATAATCGAAAGAGTGAAGCAGGCAATATGAAAGAAACAAATCGTGCGGCGCAGTACGGCAATGAGAGTATAAGTTCGCTAAAGGGCGCTGACCGAGTTAGGAAACGCCCGGGAGTTATCTTCGGTTCTGACGGAATCGAAGGCTGTCAACATGCCGTGTTTGAAATCCTCTCAAACTCCATAGACGAAGCACGAGAAGGTCACGGCAAGATAATCACAGTTACAAGATATGCAGACAACACCTTTGAAGTCGAAGACTTCGGCAGAGGATGCCCTGTTGACTGGAACGAAGCCGAAGGCAGATATAACTGGGAGCTTGTGTTCTGTGAGCTTTATGCCGGAGCAAAATATCGCAATGACACAGGAGAAAACTACGAATATTCGCTCGGACTAAACGGACTTGGCTCATGTGCAACTCAATATGCATCTGAGTTTATGGATGTTACGATATATCGTGACGGCAAAAAATATACATTGCATTTTGAAAAAGGCGAAATAGTCGGAGAGCTTACCACAGAAGAATTTTCAGGCAAGCGCACAGGCACGATAATAAGATGGAAGCCCGATATCGAGGTTTTTACCGAGATAGATATTTCGCCTGATTTTTTTGTTGATATATTGAAACGTCAGGCTGTTGTTAATGCTGGAATTACATTTAAATTTAGAAATCAAGAAGATTCGAAGTTCGAGACGACAGAGTTTCTTTATGAAAACGGCATTTTAGACTATGTGACAGAGCTCGGCGAGGAAGAAACGCTCACTACGCCACTGTTTATCGAAACAGAGCGCAAAGGGCGTGATAGAGCCGACATGGCGGACTACAAGGTCAAGCTGTCGGCGGCATTTTGTTTTTCAACGAAAGTCAATGTAATCGAATATTATCACAACTCGTCATGGCTTGAGCATGGCGGTTCTCCTGAAAAGGCGACAAGGAGCGCATTTGTCGCAGAAATTGATGCTTATTTGAGGAAGAACAACAAATATCAGAAGAATGAGAGCAAAATCACTTTTGCAGATGTGCAAGATTGTCTTATTCTGGTTACAAACTGTTTTTCGACTCAGACATCGTTTGAAAATCAGACCAAAAAAGCCATAACGAACAAGTTCATACAAGAAGCAATGACTGAGTTTCTGCGTAGTCAACTGGAAGTATATTTTATCGAGCATAAAGCTGAGGCGGACAAGGTAGCCGAGCAGGTGCTCATTAACAAAAGAAGCCGTGAAACTGCTGAAAAGACAAGGCTTAATATAAAGAAGAAGCTCTCCGGCGGTGTGGATATCACAAGCAGGATTCAGAAGTTTGTAGATTGCCGAACGAAAGATATAGATCGCCGCGAGATATATATTGTCGAGGGCGACAGTGCATTGGGTGCATGTAAACTTAGCCGTGATGCTGAGTTTCAGGGGATAATTCCCGTCCGAGGCAAGATACTCAATTGCTTGAAGGCAGATTATGGCAAGATTTTTGCCAATGACATCATTACAGATATCATAAGAGTGCTCGGCTGTGGTGTAGAGATTAAAAATAAACATTCTAAGGACTTAAGCGCATTTGATATGAGCGCTCTGCGCTGGAACAAGGTAGTTATCTGCACCGATGCCGATGTTGACGGATTCCAGATTCGCACGCTCATACTCACCATGCTCTACAGACTTGTGCCGACACTGATTGAAGAAGGGTATGTATATATCGCTGAATCTCCGTTATTTGAGATTGAATGCAAGGGCAAGACATATTTTGCGTATTCCGACAGGGAAAAGAATGAAATCGTAGCGGGATTTGACGGTGCGAAACACACGATTAACCGCTCAAAGGGTCTGGGCGAAAATGACCCCGAAATGATGTGGCTTACCACGATGAATCCGGACACAAGGCGGCTAATCAAGGTCATGCCGTCGGATGCGGAGTCAACTTCTGAGACATTCGAATTACTGCTTGGCAACAACCTTGCAGGCAGAAAAGAGCATATTTCTGAAAACGGACATAAATACTTAGACTTCGCAGACGTATCGTAACAATTAACAAATTAGAAAATTCCCCTCCGTGGAGGGGTGCCCGTAGGGCGGGGTGGTTGACAATTAGCTTTTGTAGGGGCGCCGCTTGCTGCGCCCGCAAACGTCTGAAATTGCAAGCCTTTTAACAAAACACCCGCCGCCTGCGGGCGGCACCCTCTTTACTAAAGAGGGTAAGGAAATACAAGTCCATCGTAGGGACGTCGCTAGATGCGCCCGCAAATTTTAAAAAAGCAAATTATAGGAAGCGAAAAGACATATGCCTAAAAAGACAGAAAAAGAAAATAAAAGACCAACAAACCCTAACGTCAAGGGGCTCAAGGCAGAAGTGCTGGAGCAATCCATCACTGACACCCTTGAAGCTAACTATATGCCCTATGCAATGAGCGTAATAGTCTCACGTGCGATTCCCGAAATAGACGGATTTAAACCATCGCACAGGAAGCTGTTGTACACGATGTACAAAATGGGGCTAATGACAGGATCAAGGACCAAATCCGCAAACATAGTCGGGCAGACCATGCGCCTTAATCCGCACGGAGATGCAGCGATTTATGACACTATGGTACGCCTGTCTAAGGGTTATGATGCGCTGATTACTCCATTTGTAGATTCAAAGGGAAACTTCGGCAAGGTATTCTCCCGTGATATGGCTTGCGCTGCTTCACGTTACACGGAAGCGAAGCTTGCGCCGATCTGCTCTGTGATATTCGGTGATATTGACAAGGACACAGTAGATTTTGTTGACAATTACGACAGCACAATGACCGAACCGACCCTTCTGCCAACTACATTTCCGAATGTTTTGGTCAGTGCCAATACTGGTATTGCGGTAGGTATGGCAAGCAATATCTGCGGATTTAATCTCGAAGAAGTCTGCAACACAGCGATTGAATTTATATCCGACCCCAATTGTGATATTATGCAGACCCTTAAAGCCCCTGATTTTTCGACAGGCGGCGAGCTTATATATAATGCACAGGAGCTTGAATCAATTTATGAGACCGGGCGTGGAAGTGTCAAGGTGAGGGCATGCTGGCGGTACATAAAAGAAGGAAATCTCATCGAGATTACCGAGATACCGTATTCGACCACATCAGAGGCGATAATAGATAAGGTCGCAGAGCTTATAAAAGGTGGCAAACTGCGTGATGTCGCTGACATGCGTGACGAGACGGACCTATCCGGGCTTAAGCTAACTATTGACCTAAAGCGTGGGGTAGAGCCTGATAAGCTGATGCTGAAATTATTTAAGCAGACACCTCTGATGGATAGTTTTTCATGTAATTTCAATATCCTGATTGCAGGAGCTCCAAGAGTCATGGGGATCAGGGAGATTCTGACAGAGTGGACTGCGTGGAGAGTGGATTGCGTAAAGCGCAGAGTGTATAGTGACCTGCATAAAAAGAAAGACAAGCTGCATCTATTGCGAGGACTGCAGAAGATTCTCCTTGATATAGACAAAGCCATCGCAATAATCCGTGCAACAGAAGAAGAAAATGAAGTAGTTCCGAACCTTATGATAGGATTCGGCATTGATGAAAGACAAGCCGAGTATGTCGCAGAGATAAGATTGCGGAACATCAACCGTGAATATATACTAAAGCGCACCGAAGAAACAGGCGCACTTGAAGATGAGATAGCAGATCTTGAAGATACACTTAATTCAAACAAGCGCATCAATTCGATAATCGTCAAAGAACTAAAAGAAGTTATCAAAAAATACGGATCAGAGCGTCGTACGAAGATTGTCTACGAAGATGAAATTGAAATTTTTGATGAAGAAGAACATATAGAAGACTATGCAGTAAATGTATTTCTATCCCGTGAAGGCTACTTTAAGAAGATAACGCCATTGTCATTGCGCATGAGCGGTGAGCAGAAGTACAAAGACTCTGATGGTGCGTTTTTGAGCTTTGAATCCTCTAATAAGGGCGAGTTACTTATATTTACAGACCGTCAGCAAGTATATAAGGCTCGAATGCGCGATTTTGAAGATACAAAAGCGTCTAATTTGGGAACGTATCTGCCTATGGCACTCGAAATGGACGAAGGCGAAAATGTTATTTATATGCTTGACCCGGGAGAGTATTCGGGACATATCTTATTCTTCTTCGAAAATGGCAAAGTCGCAAGAATCGAGCTTTCGACATATGCAACGAAGCTAAACAGAAAGAAACTTACAGGAGCATATTCCGACAAGAGCCCTGTGTGTGCGGTGATGTCACTTAATGAAGACCTGGAAATAGCTGTATTTTCAAGCGATGGGCGCACGCTCATATTTAACACATCAGTGCTTGCACCCAAGACTACACGCTCAACAATCGGAGTGCAAGTGATATCGCTCAAGAAAGGCAAGATCCTCGAAAGAGCGCAAGCCTTAGAGCAGACACTAATTACAAGCCCCTCTCGTTACAGAGTCAGGGCGATTCCCGCAGCAGGAGCACTGCTAAAGCCGGAAGATAAAGGCGAAATGCAGCTAGAAATATTTGCAGATCAGGAGCAAGTGCCGGAATCGGAGTCAGAGCCATCTTAAGAAAGCCAGTTACAGAAAAAGAGCCTGAGAAGCAAAGAGCCTGAGAAGCAAAGAGGGGGTGTACAGCCGATGCGCAGAATAATGATCATATTACTGATTGCAATTATCGCTTTTACCGCAATGGGCTGTACAGCTATACTTGAAGTCGAAAGAGTTACCGAAAGACCGCATGTAAGAGAGCCTGTCGGAAGACCACCTGACGAGCAAATCGAAGTTTCAAATTTCGAAGAACTGAAAGAGGCAATCACTGAGCTTGTAGAAGCACATGAACTCGTAGGGCGACTCATATCATTTGCGTATGAATATGAGGAGTTGCAAGAAGAATTGGATCGGGCGATACATGAGATATTGACATACCACCCGATTGGCGTTTATGCTGTAAGTGAGATTACAGCGCACGCAACCAAGATAGTAGCTTTTTTTGAAATTAATATAGCAATCGAATACATACGAACAAGGCAGCAGATGGACTCTATAGTAAATGTTTCGACTATGCCGGCGCTTAGAGAGCAGCTTCTGGGAGTGATGAGCGAGTATCAATATGAAGCAGTCTTCCGCACGAATTTACAAATTACAGTAGATCAGATATTCGGTGAGATTATAGATATTTATTATCAGAATCCAAGCAGCTTTTTTTGGAATCCGATAATTGCAGTTGAAATGTTTCCCGAAACAGGGGAAGATAGGATTTTTTCGATAAGTTTTGATTTTGGGCGCTCGCCCGGACTGCTAATATCGTTGGTTCAAGGCTTGCAATCGCAGATACAAAGCACGATAGAAGAAGCGGCCCACGGTGAAACAGATGCAGAAATTATGCTATCTCTTGTCAGACATTTGGTGTCTGTGGTCAATTTTAACGAAAATGTAGCTAGAACAGTGGCTGCACATGGTATGCAAAACCATGCAGGAACAGCCTTTGGAGCACTTGTTAACAATGATGCGATAGGCGAAGGCTTTGCGATGGCATTTAAGGCGCTCAGCGATGAACTAGGGCTTGAATCGAGAGTTATCCTAGGAACGCTCGATGGGAGATACCACGCATGGAATATAGTTCGTATTGATGGAAATTATTATCATATCGATGTTTCAATGGGATATATAGAGGGAATTGAAAACATATTTCTAAAGACCGATATACAGATGCGCAATCTTGGGTATGACTGGGACTTTATAAGTACACCAAGAGCACAAGGTGTACTTACATATGAATATGTAGTCGGGCCGGAAGAATATGACTATCCCGAAGAATATGATGATATTGAAGATGCTAACAATGGTCCGGCGGTAAGACCGCCACAACCGGGAGTAGGGCGAGAGCCTGACCCCGCCGCCCCTGACCCCGGACAAGGAGCTTATAACGGTGCAACAGAGCCTGAACTGCCGGACGAGCCGTATTATGAAATAGATGAGCCGGATTATCCTGAAGACCCGGATGATGATCAGCCGGACGAAACGCAAGATCCGGATGATTCCGAAATATCAGAAGAAGATGAACAATCTGAAGAATAGGAGGCAATTTTAATGTCGGGAGAGATTAGTTTCTTTAGAAAACGAATTTTTGGTGGCTTTAATCGTGATGATGTAGTAAAATATGTATCAGGGTTAGCAAAAGAGCGCAATGACTACAAAAGAGCCAAAGAGACCGCCGAAAGCGAAGCAAGTGCTATGGCAGACGAGATTGAGCCGCTTAGGATCGAATCAGAGCAAGCCAAGAAAAAAGAAATGGAAATGAGCGAGACAATCGAAAATGCGAGTCTTGAGATAACCAGGCTGACCGAAGCAAAAGACAGAGCCGAGAGCGAAACTCGCACTGTAGAGGGCGAGGTAACATTGCTCAAGCAAGAGCTTCATGAAACTAAGAGACTGCTTGATGAAATGCGTAATGAAAAAAGTAAAATTGCGCAAGAAATGCAGACACTAAAGTCAGATTATGACGAGCTTAAAGACAAGCATGAAGTCGTAATGCACGAAGCCGAAGAAGGGCGTATTTTCAAGAGCGAAGCACTGGAATCAAGGGGAAAAGTAGAGAAACTTGAAACCGCAAAGAAGCATTTTGAAAGCCTGAATCTGCACATGGAGAGCTTGTGCACAGTGCTCTTAGATGAGGCTGAATAATTAAGTTTTGGTTTCTACACAGTGGGTGAAACTTGCCTAGGGTTTATGCCGGATTTTGTGACACCTGCCGGGTAGAATCTAAATATAAAGTAGAGGAGTTGTGGACCATGAAATTTACATTCACAGAAAAGAAAGTAGAAATTCAAGACGACCTGCGTGATTATGCCGAAAAGAAGATAGGCAAGCTAGACCGTTTCTTCAAGACGGAATCAGAGGCTTTTGTCACATTTGCAACGGAGCGTGGACGTTATATTGCGGAAGTAACCATTAAGAATAATGGAATGTTCCATCGTGTAACCGAGACCACCAGTGACATGCAAGCATCCATTGATTCTGCGGTTGCTGCAATTGAAAGGCAAATTCGCAAGCACAAGACCCGTCTGGAAAAAAGACTGCGTGAAGGTGCGTTTGAGCGGGAAATAATACCGCCTGTGAGACATGAGACACATGATGATGATCAGGAATTCAAGATAGTACGTTCAAAGAAATTCCCAATCAAACCAATGACCCCGGAAGAAGCGATTCTTCAGATGGATCTTATCGATCATGAGTTCTTTGTCTTTAGAAATCAAAATAACGATGACATATTTTCTATTGTCTATAAGCGCAAAAAAGGCGACTATGGCCTGATTGAAGCGACATAAGCACTTGATTTAAGTCAAATTATAACAAATAAGCGCAAATAAGGGAGCCGAAAGGCTCCCTTAAGTACGTTTATATATCGCACGCAATGTTATATTTTGACTTACGCTTAAATATTTGATCCGATAGAACGAATTTCATTTAGTAGTGCCTGGAGATCAAGCCCGTGAGAAGGATTAACTTTCTCTGAGCTGTCTGTCGCTTCAGGAGACTGGGGCTGTGTGTCGGATGCTGATACAGCAACCTGTGCATCTGCAAGTGTTTTTGAGACAGTTTTTCTCTCGGTGGCATCTGTTTGTACAGGTTCTTGAGCTATAGGCTCTTGGGCTGCCACAGGCTCTTGAGCTGCAATAGGTTCAACAACCACAGGTTCTGCCATTGCGACAGACTCCTGAGTTACAGGCTCTTGAGCAGCAGGCTCAACAGCTTGCTGGGCAGCAACTGTATCATCCTGCTCAGGCTTGCTGACCTTCTTAGCAGCAGCCTTCTCGCCTGACTTAGCCTGTGACTTCGGTGCAGATTTCTTTGCAGCACTTTGTGACGGCACACCGCCCTGCAACATATTAGGATTGACCATAATCACGCCCCCGTCAGGGCTATCGAGAAATAGTAATTTGTCACCCTCATCTATATTGAGCCTTCTGCGAATTGAAACTGGAATTGTAATTTGTCCTTTACTAGTGACTTTTGCCATTTCCATAAATACTATCTCCACTCTTTTAAAATTCCTTGCCAGGAGTTTGTTTCAAAAGTAGCGTTATCAGATTTGTGCCGATTGTTTTTGTTCTTTTTGCGAGTTTTGAGGACGAATACCCATTGGTATTTAACCGAAAAACACGTGAAAAGGGCGGAAACAGGCGGTGCAAAGATGGTGACACTACTTTTGAAACAAGCTCCTTGCATTGTACACATTGAAAAAACAAAAGTCAATGGACAAAAATATTTGAATATTCGAAACGTGCATAGACTCATGCGATAAGCCTATGCACGTCTTTTAATGTTTACTAGCTACCCATATTATTTCTGTGCGCCATTGGAGTAGAATGTGGTCTTTCAAGTGCTACCCAATTCGGGCAAGGAATAAGATCTATCCAAGTCTCATGGAAGTTGTCATCTTTCAATTCATATGAATGTGAGTTAGTAGCTTCTTGGAGAGCAAGGTAATACCATGCACCTGAGTTAGTCATATCAGGCCACGAGGTTCTGCCCGGAAGCAAGTCACTTAATACCTCAGGATGACGCTCCAAAATACGGTTTACTATTGTCGCAGCTTCCGCTCTTGTTATCGGGCGATTCGGCTCAAAAGTGCCGTTAGGCATCCCTTGTACCCAGCCTAAGCTTTGAACGAGATTTATGTAGCCTTGAGCCCAGTGACCGTTGGTGTCAGGGAATGCATCAGGACCATTATGTGTATTGCCGACGAAACGTGAGATTATAGCCGCAAATTCGCCTCTCGTAATGCTTCTGTTCGGCTGGAAAGAGCCATCCGGCATACCACGGAGCACATTGGCATTAGCCATTGTGGAAATACCGTTATTAAACCAATTGTTGAGGGCAACATCCGGGAATGGATTGGATTGAGTCCACATTTCCACACGGAATTCATCTGTAATAAGTCTAAAGAAGATGGTTGCAACTTCTGCACGTGTGATCTGAGATTGTGGACGGATTCTTCCGTAGTTGTCGCCTATGAGGTAGCGATAGTGAGTAGATGTAAACGGAACGAGCGGAATTATCGGGTCATATAGAATAACATCACCGCCACCGCCGTTGCCACCATTGTTGTTATTATTGTTGTTGTTCGGAGGGACAACAGGCACAATGTGGTAGTCATCGTCGCAATGTTCTTCGCCTTCCGGAGTATTAGAACTTATGACAAATACATCGTTACGGTGTTGACCTACCATAGCTTGGGTTGTGAGAACTCTAAACTGAATCGTAAAAGTTTCACCGGGAGCTAACGTATAGATATGAACCTCAAAGCTGTTTAGAACAAAGCCTTCGGTTACAATATATCCATTAAGCCATGCAGTTCCCCATGTTCCGGCCTGTGTCTCCCTTATTACAATATTTGTAGCTGTTACGTCTGTACTAGTATTGGTTACAGCAATGTAGTAAGTAATAGTACTGCCAACTTGGACAGGAGTGGTCGGTCCTGTTTTATTTATCTGTAGGATAGGGGTCGGAGTGGTCTCTGTAGGCGGTATAATTGTTACTGTTACGGAATCATCGTCACAATATTCCCCTTCCGGAGTAGTAGCGTTTCTGACAGTTACATTGTTTATAAATTCACCTATCATTTCTGCAGTTACTACAACGGTAAAATCAATTTTAAATACATCGCCGGGATTTAATATTTCGATGGTTACACGGCGATCAGCGTCATTTGTTGTAAAGTAGTCACCATAGGTTATGGTTTCTTCGCTACCATGACGAATAAGCCTAGGGTTACTCCATGTTCCGGGTCGCTGCTCTTGTATGACGACATTATTAGCCGGACCTACTTCTGTTCCAAAGGGGTTAGTAACAGTGATAGTGTATACAATAGGGGGAGTGTCTCCTATTGGGTCGGCGACATATACTCTATTATTATATGCGTCTGCAGATTTAGTTATCTGCAGGTTGGGTGGGAAGCCTACACTGACGGTGGCAGTATCATCGCCCACTTTTTCACGTTCTCCCGTTATGTTCCCGTTTTCGTCAGTTGGAGGGGGACCGTATATTCTAGCGATGTTCGGAATTGGAGTGCCGTACGGAACGTTATCCAGAACACTTACTCTGAAAGTTATCACCACGTCATGGGTATATAGGATTCTATCAAGAGTGACTCTAATTACGCCATTATACACATCTGTGAGATCTGTATAATATGGATTTGCCACTAGATTATCGTTAGCATCAATCATTTGTACTTGAAGACTGTTAGGCACGAGAGCAACAAGATCTAAGTTAAGTTGATCTACCACTTCAAAGTCTTTCAGCTCACGTTCCGCATATGGATATCGGTTTGGATTATGTATAATTAGTCTGTACTCAATTTCGCCACCCGGCAATACTATGGTAGGATCTGCCACTTTACTTATTGTCGGTAGAACGTATACGATAACTATTTCAGGATCGGATGTATTTACTTCCTCACGCTCATCACCGTTACCATTATCACCATTTTCACCACCTACAGGTGGACCATATACTACAGCGATATTTTCAATTTCAGTACCAATCGGGGCAGAAACTAGGACTCGTACTCTAAAGGTTATAACTACAGGCACATTATCTGCCGGAAGATCAAGGTATACACGAATCTCACCGTCGTATGTCGTATAATCATCAAAACCTGTTTGCAAAACGCCGTCAATGCGCACTTCCAAACTACCGTCTACGAATTCAACAAGATCTGTATCAAGCCTGTCTACAACTAGGAAATTTTCCAGTACAAAATGGTTCGGATTTTTAACAGTTAGCGTGTACTCAATCTCATTACCGACCATAACATAGTTGTAAGGATTTGCTGTCTTTGTGACTGTTGGTTCTTCGAATACCTTTACTTCTACTTCCTCAGATTCGTTTACAGGAGGACCACGATCTTCACCGATTCCGTTGTCTATAGGCGGTCCATATATTACGGCAATGTTTATAATTTCATCACCGCTCACAACAGGGTCGTTGCTTTCTGAGCAATATTCCAAGACTATGGCGCTGAAAGTTATCCTCACGCTAGCATTTGGCGGAATGTCAAGATAGACTCGAATTTCGCCGTCATATGTATAAGCTGTATACACAGGATAGTTTACAAGCGCATTGTTAATATATACTCTCAAGCTGTAATCCACGAATTCAACACGAGAATCAAGTACGTCTACTACTACGTAATCTTCCAATGCGAAATCGTTTGGATTGTATACAGTTATCGTGTATCTAATCGTATCATCTACCATCGCTAGGCTGCGATCAGCCGATTTGTTTATTTCCGGATTGGGGTAAAGTGTGAACTCTGCTATAAAGTATCCACGATGAACCAGTCCAAAAGGTTCATGAAGTGCGTCATCAATTGAAGGGGGGAGTAATTCTAGCCAAACGTATTCATCAAGATCTCCCCAATTGGCATGCCCATCAGGAAAGCCTTGATATACTCTAACATAGACACTATATGTATCAGGAATTGTTAAACCGAATTCCGGAACAATGGGAATGCTAGCATATCCACCGGCCTCTATCCAGCAAGTGTAGAACACATAGTAATCTTTGTAATCTTCGCAACCATAGGTACCACAATCGCAATAGATTCTTATTATGTTGTAGTTACAATCGCAAGGAAGCCATGCTACACTATCGGCACAACATTCAACAAAAAATCTAAGTCCCTCACCTACAGGCATTGTTAAGCGCAACGGAGCAATATGAGCTCCATCGATTACAAAGGAAATTTCGCCGAGAGCTTCAGATTCTATTACTCTACGAATGTCATTAATAGTAGAATATAGCAAGAAATATTGTATATAGTTCTCATAACGTCCTACAATAGCTCTGCTATTATTTCTATCCTTGTTAAGGTCAATGTCTTCTGTCTCTATGCGTATTGTTGCAAACTCGGCATAAAGACCTGCGCCGGTGACAAAATTACCATCATAGTGCTGTAGCGCATTTGGGATATCCAGAGTAGCAGTATAGTGGCCGACAAGCGAACCATTCCATCTGTTTATAGATGAGTAGTAGTTTAATATTTCAAAGACTTCAAAATGTGCTTGAGGATTAACAGTAATAAAGGCTGACCAGCGATTTAGAGTAAAACCGGGCATGAAATCTACAGTACCTGTAATTACATTAGGATTGTTTGTTTGAAATGGTGATTCACTAATAGGAATAACTTCATTCAGATCAATACGATAGCCGACCATCTCTCTCGACACGATAGCCCCCCCGAGTGGAGCTATACCAACATAGCCACCGCCATCACCATAACCGGTGTTAGCCGCCGTATTCGCGATGCCACCAACTCCAAAGATAAGAGCTATCCCTAGAACGATGGTTAGTGCCAGTATAAACGCAATGGAGTTTCTTGCTTTAATACCAAGCTGATTATTCATTTTAAAGTGCCTCCCATAATTACGTCATTATTAATAGACAAATTTACCCTATAATACGATTCTTCCCATATTTCGCACGTAATAATATCATAACTCCATGATAAAAGCAAGCATTTTATTATAATGACGTCAATCGAACAATCGATAGCGTCAGATGACCTGATAATGATGGTGATTGATTTGTGCTGATTTTGCTAAATAAAGTAAAATTTAGCTTGTTTTATTCACCGTGATGTCATAATATAAATAGCTGCTGGAAGTAACCCCGTCAGACTGATAAAACCGATGAGGTTCGACCCCTCTCAGCTTAAAACCTGAACGCAGATAATAAGATGTGTATGTGGGTGTATTGAATTAAAAGGAGATACAGTATATTGGACTCAAGGGCAATTGGTGTTTTCGATTCCGGGCTTGGCGGACTGACAACAGTAAAGAAGCTTGCTGAATATCTGCCCGGTGAAGATATAGTTTATCTGGGTGATACCGGCAGAGTTCCATATGGCTCACGTTCGAAAGAGACAATCATCAAATACGCACAGCAAGATGCCGCATTTCTAAAAGGCTTTGACATTAAGGCTATGGTTATTGCTTGTAACACTGTCTGCAGTGTGGCGTATGATTTTATAGCTTCGGCTCATGATATACCTATTTATGAAGTAGTAAGTGCTCCGGCAAGAGCCGCTGCAGAAATTACAATTAACGGTAAGATCGGAGTTATCGGGACTGCTGCAACTATACGTAGCGGTGCTTATGAATCAGCTATAAAGAAGATTTCATCGGAGCTTAATATATTTTCGGTTCAATGTCCGCTTTTTGTTCCACTGGTAGAAAACGGCAGAACAGATAGCTGCGACATTGCAGCGAGGACTATAGCAGAAGATTACTTGAGACAACTGCAAGAGGAAAATGTCGATACACTAATTATGGGTTGCACACATTATCCGCTTCTGCGGGACGTGATATCCGGCATAATGGGGTCTAATGTAACACTCATTGATTCAGGTGCGGAAACAGCCAAAGCTGTAGCAGCTGACATCAAAGCAGAAAAATTACGCCCGAATGGCGGAAGTGCAGGATCTATACGATATTTCGTGACAGATAGTATTGATGGATTTTCAGCATTTGCATCAAAAATTTTAGAAAGAGAAGTATCAGGGCTGGTCGAGCAAGTAACAATAGATTAATACAATATATATGTATGGTGTGGGAGCTATACATATGTACGACAAATTTAGGAAGGTAATATAGTTAAATGCAGAACATGAAGAAAGTAATGATTTCGATAAAGGGAACTCCGGTACCTACAGAGGATGACAATGAGACATTTGAACTCATGACAGACGGTGAGTACATGCATGAAAACGGCGTATCGATGTTTCGATATGAAGAAAGTGAATTGACAGGTATCAACGGAATGCTCACGACATTCAATGTAGAGCCTGATAGAGTCGTATTGAGCCGGGGCGGAGGAACGACCGGGGATATGATTTTTTCAGAAAATCAGAAACACCACTTCCTGTATGATACCCCATTTGGCTCGATACTCATGGGAATAGATACTCACAGTATAAGTGAAGACATGCGTGACGATGGAGGCTCGCTAGAGATTCGTTATGATGTAGAGGTAGACAATGTTTCGGTCAGTAGGAATCTATTCCAAATAGATATAAGAACATTTCCGCAGTAAGGAGCAGTAAGGAATGGACATTATTATGAACATAATAGAAAATGCAAGAAAGCAAATAGACGATATAATATGCAAGGCATGTGAAAAGGCTCACGCAGCAGGCGACCTGCCTGCCGGGGAGTCATTATCCGGCACGGTGGAAATACCTCGTGATACGACATATGGCGACTATGCAGCTACTCATGCAATGTCAGCGGCGAAAGCACTTAAGCTACCGCCGAGGAAGATAGCAGAAGCTCTCTCTTTGCACATTGAGCTTGACGGGAGCTATTTTCGTGAGCACTCTATAGCAGGTCCGGGCTTTATAAATTTCACTTTGGGCGATAAGTGGTATGGCGAAGTCTTGAAAAATGCTGAAATCATGGGTGAAAATTACGGCTCAATCGATGTCGGCGAAGGTCAAAAGGTCATGGTAGAATTCGTTTCAGCCAATCCCACAGGACCGATGACCATAGGCAATGCTCGTGGTGGCGTGCTGGGCGACACTTTAGCGGCGATTTTGGGCAAGGCAGGATATAATGTTTGGCGTGAGTTTTATGTCAATGATGCAGGCAATCAGGTTGAGCTTTTTGGCAGGTCAATAAATGCGAGATATATGCAACTGTGCCTGGGTGAGGATAATTATGAATTTCCTGAAAACGGATATCATGGAGATGATATCCGAAATTTAGCAAAGCTGATTTTCGACGAGCAAGGGGATAAGCTAAAGGAGCTTTCTGACGACGAGCGAATCAAGAAATTCATAGAATTTGGCTTGCCACACAATACTGCACTTATGAAAGAGCATCTGGAGAGATATCGCATTCGTTTTGACGAGTGGTTTCACGAAAGCAAGCTACATGACAATGGCTATGTTGCAGAAACAATCGAGCTTTTAGACAAGGGCGGTCTGATCTACGAAAAAGATGGTGCACTTTGGCTTAAAAATATGGAATTAGGCGCTGACAAGGATGAAGTCATGCGCCGGGCAAATGGCTTCTATACTTATTACGCAGTAGATATAGCGTATCACCGTGACAAGCTTGAGCGTGGATTTGACAAGGTAATTGATGTCTGGGGTGCTGATCATCACGGTCACGCAATCAGGATGAAAGCGTCTATGTCGGCTGCGGCATTGGGTGTGGACGGAAGCAAGCTTGACTTTTTAATTATGCAGATGGTCCGCCTGACACGAGATGGCGAAACAGTAAAAGTATCTAAGAGAACAGGTAAGGCACTGACGTTAAATGACTTGCTGGATGAGATATCGGTCGATGCGTGCAGATTCTTCTTTAACGCCAAGCCCGACAGCCATCTGGAATTTGATTTAGGACTTGCAGTAAGGCAAGACAGCGAAAATCCCGTATATTACGTACAATATGCACATGCAAGGATATGCAGTATGATTGCAACGCTTGGGGCAGAAGGATATAATGTGCAGGAATTTGCAAAGATAAATCCCGACCTGCTAAATTCAGAGACCGAGCGTGAGCTCATAAAGCAGATATCGATTCTGCCGGAAGAAATTAAGCTTGCAGCACGTGACTATGACCCGTCGAGGATTAACAAATATGTAATCGAGCTTGCCGCAAGATTCCACAGATTTTATAGTGCTTGTCGCATAAAGGGTGAGGAAGAAGACTTGCTATCGGCGAGACTGAAGCTCGCAGATGCAGTGCGCACGGTCATAAAGAACTGCCTGGATATACTAGGCGTAACTGCTCCCGAAAAGATGTAAAAGATGTAATTATAATTGCATAAAAGCATAAAAATTGCGCCGAGTCAGCTTCATATAGCTGTCGGCGCAATCTCTTATAATCTATTAGGCTTTTGGCGGTTTAGGACCACCACCGCCGCTCCTGCGACGTCTAAAATTAGGCTTCTTATTTTGTCCACCTTCGAGAGGCTTAGGACGATTGGGCTTGAGAGTCTTATCGGCATCACGTTCGGTAGGACCTGCACCGGGATGTTGAGAATTCCGTTTGTGATCCGGATTATGCTTACGCTCTTGATTCCCATCTCGCCTTTGCCCTTGGTGTGCCGGATTTTTGTTGGGACGGGGAGCGTTCGGACGTGCTTCCGGTGCAGACTGATTCAGCGAATCCAAATTGTACTTAGGCTCTTGTGGAGCTGATGGCTTAAATCCAGCTTCCTCAAGCTTGCCTTCGGCTTTGGCGGCAATATACTCAGCTCTGCGGCCCTTGCCACCCAGCACATCGAGCTCATCGAAGGTAAATGTCTTTAAAGTTGCATCCATGCCTTCTTCAAGTCTGACCTTGGCATTTCCACGAAGGAGATTTACATTTATGACCGTACCTTTGCCGGACGGAGTTTCAACGAAAGCATCTATCTTAGGAGCTTTCTTGACGAGGTCCTCGTAAGCGTGTTCTTCATACTTAAGGCAGCACATGAGTCTACCGCATGTACCTGATATCTTAGTTGGATTGAGTGAAAGACCTTGTGTTTTCGCCATTTTTATTGAGACAGGGTGAAACTCAGTCAGAAATTGCGAACAGCAGAATTCTTTTCCGCACACTCCGAGTCCGCCGAGCATCTTAGCCTCATCACGAACCCCAATTTGACGTAATTCGATTCGTGCCCTAAATTGCCCGGCAAGATCCTTTACCAGCTCACGAAAATCGACACGACCGTCCGAGGTGAAGAAGAAAAGAATCTTACTACCCTCAAAGCCGTATTCAACACTAACCAGCTTCATGTCTAGGGCAAATTCGGCGATTTTTTTCTCACAGTAGTCAAAAGCTTCTTTTTCCTTGCCCTTGCTTGCTTGATAACTCTTGTTATCGTCTTCTGTCGCTACTCTCACGACAGGACGAAGTGGCAAAATCACAGAAGAATCATCAACATGCTGATTTCCCTTTGCGCACTGACCATATTCGAGCCCCTTGGAAGTTTCGACGATTACATTTTCGCCACTGCTAACCTTAAGCCCGGATGGGTCGAAAAAATATACTTTTCCTCTATTGTTAAAACGTACACCAACTATTTCAGTCAAAATAATGAACATTCCTTTCGTATCACTTCCGGCACTCAAGATTTAAGCAGTTCGGCGCATATCATGCCTGAGATATGCCCTGCGCTTACATTTAGCTCAAGCATCTCTGAGGCTCTTGCTAAGACACGTTCTGTTAGTGCGAAAGTCTTGCGTTTTGTGCTATTCTCGCCGTTCATTTCTGCTCTTAACCTTACGGCGGACTGGGTTGTTGCGGATTTAATAAACTCTGCCATCGACTCTTTATCAAGCTTTTCGAGCTTAAACATGAAAGTCACTAACTCGTAATTGCCATAGTCAAGAGCTGTATAAAACTCACTCACAAGTTCGTGCATTTTCGGATCGCCAGACAATGGCTGTTGTGGTAGTGCTAAAAGTGAGACACAACGTGAGCGTACAGTAGGCAGTAATGCCAAAGGGTTTTCCGTGCTGAGTATAAACATAACATGTGCCGGAGGCTCCTCTAACATCTGCAAAAGTGCATTTTGCGCACTCTTGTTCATAGTATCGGCATCTTCGATTATATACACACTTCTTGAGGCATCGTTGGGAATCACTATGATGGCTCTCTTTAGGTCACGTATTTGCTCGATGGAAATTTCTTTTTTATCCTTTAATCTGCTGACAATATTTATGTCGGGATGGATGCCCCGCAAGGCTTTGTCACAATGAGTGCACTTTAAACAAGGCTTTATGCCGGTCACAGCAGAGCATACAGCCGCCTGAGCAAGCGTGCTTATAAGTGGCTTCGGCGCTATATATGCATGCGACAATGAGTCAGCATTTTTTGGTGTAAAGACATCTCTTGCAAGCTCCATAACTTCGCACCTAAGTTCGATTTACTATATCACCTTGGCTTTTATATATACTATCTGCAGGCACGAAACCACGTACAGAAGATAGCGGATATACAATAGTGTTTGCGCCGATGATGCTGCCCGGATTTAAGACCGAATTACAGCCGATTTCTGCATTATCGCCCAGAATCGCCCCGAATTTCTTTAGCCCGGTTTCGATTATTTGATTACCGCATCTGGTACTAACCAGTGCTCTGTCACCCTTTACATTCGACGTTATCGCCCCGGCGCCCAAATGTGATTTATAGCCTAGAATCGAGTCGCCTATGTAGTTAAAGTGGGGGACTTGCACCTTGTCAAATAAGATAACATTCTTAAGTTCTGTGGAATTGCCCACGACCGCATCGTCGCCGACAATGGCATTTTCTCTTATAAATGCGCAGTGCCTAACCTCAGTGTTTGCGCCTATGATTACAGATTTTCCGATATGCGCTGACGGAGCGACACGTGCGGACTTGTGGATAAAAACATTGTTGTCAAGCATATCATATTCGGCAGGATCAAGCTCTGTAGAAATTTTCTTTAAAATATTACTGATTTCGGGCAGAGCTTCCCAGGGAAACTCGAATTTTGCCAGAAATTTCCAAGCCAATGTGCGGTCAGAAATAAATATATTGCCGGTGCGCATCATATCAGGTTGCAGTGAAATTTTACTCATTATCATAACTCCGTACTCTTTGATTCACATTCAATATAGTGAAGTAACGCACAATATAATACCACGTTCTTTCGATATTGACAAGTCAATGCCCTTATAGTAAAATCCGTCTTACAATTAAATGTTAATAGTCACCGTGTATCTTAAAAACTCGCAATGGTTACAGTTGCCAGCACACCACGCCTAGAGCTCTTACAACTTTCCTTGGCAGTAGACGTGCCTTGGCTGTAACCAACCTGTGTTTTTCAGATACACGATGACTAGTATATGCTCTCGTAGCTCAGTTGGTAGAGCAGCGCATTCGTAATGCGCAGGTCGCCAGTTCAAATCTGGCCGGGAGCTCCATAGAAAAAGTGCCGTTTGTGACGGCACTTTTTGGTAGATTGATATATCTGATATAAAAGAGTTGCAGATTATCTCTTTGAAAATTGAGGTGCTCTACGTGCGGCCTTAAGACCGTACTTCTTACGCTCTTTCATACGTGGGTCACGGGTTAGGAAACCCTTCTCTTTTAGAACAGGTCTGTAAGACTCATCTACGAGCAGAAGCGCACGTGAAATACCATGACGGATCGCACCGGCTTGCCCTGTGACACCGCCACCCTTAACAGTGCAGCTTATATCGACTGAGCTTACGGTATCAGTCGCATTAAGCGGCTGACGAACGATGTACTTGAGAGTCTCAAGTCCGAAATAATCATCAATGCTACGACCGTTGATTGTTATTGCACCTGTTCCGCCTTGGAAAAGATGAACTCTGGCTACGGAGGATTTTCTTCTGCCGGTTCCGTATAAATAAGGCTTTTTACTAGTATACATTCTCTAAACTCCTCCTTCTATTCCTGTGTCCATTCAATCGGCTGCTGAGCATCGTGGTTGTGCTCTGCGCCTCTGAAAACCCGCAGGCGCTTGAGTGCGCCACGGTCACGTGTGTTCTTGGACATCATGCCGCGTACAGCTTGCATCATTGCAAACTCAGGCTTAGTCTCCATGATGCGCTTGTAGCTGACTTCTTTAAGTCCGCCTACCCAGCCGCTGTGGCGACGGTAGAACTTTTGGTCAAGCTTGTTTCCGGTGAGGACAGCTTGAGATGTGTTGATAACGATGACATGGTCGCCGCAATCAACATGCGGGGTGTAATCCGGCTTATGCTTGCCTCTTAGGATATTAGCCGCTACTGTTGCTGTGCGGCCTAAAGGCTTACCGGCAGCATCAATGATATACCATTTACGCGTGACGGTTTCCTTTCTGGCTAGTGTTGTTGACATTGTTTTTCCTCCATGTAGTTCAGTTCATTGAGCCATGAACCCCTGTAACGGTGAGGTTGCTCGTTTTGGTAAAAATAAACGCAATAATGCGCCCCAGTGGTCTGCAAAGCCTAAAAGTTCGCAATAATTGTAGTGAATTTTTTCGTTTGACAAGGCGAAAAACCGCAGGAATGCCACCGGTCTTTCAAGGTTTTTTAACGCAGGCAGGCGGAAAAAGGTGCTACAAGGATTGTGAATTTTTAGGCTTTGCAGACCACTAGATATATACCACATGCAAAAATGGGTGTCAATAGTTAATTTTGAAAAATTACAAACTACATTTGCGATTCTTCGAAATGCTACGATTTGCTCGCAAATGCTCCCGAAAGCTCGATGTAGAAATTCGTTTTTTTAAGCTGAGAAAGTCAGCGAAAAATTATCATTTTCCTTTATTTTGTATCGGGCTTGTGATATACTGCCATTTACGCAGATGTCAAAATCAAAAAACTAAGTAACAAAACTGAGATAAACAGTCATTTTACTTTAATAAAGATTGGAGAATAAAAATGGGTGAGCAAAAAGGATATATCAGAACTGCTGATGACAAAGGTAGTATCAATATCTCGGAAGATGTCGTTGCGATTATAGCTGCCAATGCCGCATCAGAAGTTGAGGGAATGGCAGGACTTTATCATGCGCAAGGCAAGGAAATCACAAGCATAATTTCTAAGCGTGGAGCGCCCAAGGGTGTCAAGCTGAGCGTAACGGAAGATATTGTGACATTTGACGTGTATATAGTGGTCGATATGGGATATAGCGTAAACGAAGTCGGTGAAAAAGTCCAAAAAGCAGTTGTTGCCGCTGTTGAAGATGCTGTGGGTGCAAAAGTTGGCGATGTCAACATACATATCTGCGGTGTTTCACTTAAGAAGAATAAATAACGATGACAAGAACTGCGGCAAGAGAAATAGCGGTCAGGCTATGCTATAGCATTTCTGAAAATCCTGTGGACTCCAATGAATTTTTGGCACAGGTATTTGATGATGAATATTATGCCACTTTAAAGGCAGAAGATGAGTTATATAACGAAGTTGCAGATGAGCTGCAAAAAGAATATATAACACGTCTGGTCACAGGCGTTTCCGAGCACTCGGCAGAGCTTGACGGTTACATAGACAAGTATGCCAAGGGCTGGAAATTCGGGAGAATTTCGAGGACTGCGGTGGCGATTATGAAAACGGCGATGTTTGAAATACTGTATATGCCTGACATTCCTAACAAAGCCGCAATAAATGAAGCTGTAGAGCTATCTAAGCGCTATGAACCACCGGAAACGGTGTCGTTTGTCAATGGAGTATTGGGAAGCTTTGTCCGTGGAGAAATCAGGGACTGAAAATGAGGGATGCCTGTGCAGGATAATATCTTTACAGTCAGCCAAGTTAATAATTACGTTAAAGATTTGCTCGACTCGGACTTTACTCTTTCGAGAGTTTATGTCAGGGGCGAGCTATCTAACTATAAGATGTATCCATCAGGGCATCATTATTTTTCCCTTAAAGACCCGGAAGGAGCGTTAAAGTGCGTTATGTTTAAGAGTAGTGCACTTAAATTGCGCTTTAAGCCGTCTGACGGAATGAGTGTTGTTGTCTATGGTCGTATTGCGGTATATCCGAGAGACGGTGCGTATCAGCTATATGCTAATGAGATAACGCCTGATGGCATAGGTGATCTATACATCGCATTTGAGCAATTAAAAGAAAAACTTTATAAAGAAGGGCTCTTTGATGCTGATATTAAGAAGCCTCTGCCGAGATATCCGAACACGATAGCGGTCATAACATCTCCGGCAGGTGCTGCTGTGCAGGATATTATAAGAGTTTTAGACAGTCGCTGGCCGCTGACGAAGGTAATTGTAGTTCCTGTGAGGGTCCAGGGTGTCGAAGCACCGCCGGAGATTGCAGATGCAATTCGATATGTAAATAAACACAACATTGCAGACCTCATAATAACAGGGCGAGGTGGCGGGTCACTTGAGGACTTATGGGCGTTTAACGATGAGCGTGTCGCAAGGGCAATATATGATTCGGAAATTCCGATAATCTCAGCAGTTGGTCATGAACCGGATATTACAATAGCGGATTTTGTCGCAGATGTCCGTGCAGCGACCCCCTCTAATGCAGCAGAAATAGCGGTGTTAGATATAAACGATGTACAATATACGCTCGGTGCAGCTGAGAATAGAATACGGCAGACTATAAACCGAGAACTTAAACTTCGAAGACTCAAGCTAAAGGAGCTCTCCGAAAAACGTGTGCTCCAAAGTCCGAAATATTACCTCGATGACAAGAGATTGCTATTAGATTATTGCCAGGACAGACTTGCATCATCGCTTACACACAAGGTACTTCTAAGCAGAGAGCGCTATGCGGGACTGGCTGCGGCACTTGATGCGATGAGTCCGCTCAAGGTACTTGCAAGAGGGTATTCAATGGCAAAACGTGAAGATGGACAGATCATCAAGTCTGCTACGGATGTATCCTCGGGAGACAGAATTACGGTGAGACTGCAAAAAGATGAGATAGACTGTGTAGTTGAATAAATAATTGCAAGCTGATTGTTTTTTAAAACCGATATGAACCGATATGAGAAAGGTAACAATATGGGAAAAAAAGAAACCCTGACAGATAAATCTGAATTAACATTTGAACAGACAGTCGGACGGATTGAAGAAATAGTTCGAATGCTCGAAAAAGGCGATGCACCGCTGGATGAATCGCTGTCGTTATTTGAAGAAGGGGCAAAACTTATAAACACAGCAGGAAAGATGCTTAATGATGCCGAACAAGTAGTGATGCGCCTGCAAAAAGGTGCGGATGGTGAGCCAAGGGAGATTTTGTTTGACGATGAGTGATGTTTTTTTTAGAGAACTTGAAGCATGTCGAATGGTAATCGAAGATGCGCTGGAAAATGCGCTGCCACCTTCGGGCGAAACTTACGAACCGCTTCTCGAATCAATGCGATACAGCCTTATAGCAGGAGGCAAGCGTATAAGGGCAATCATATGCATGAAGTTTTGCGAGGCTGCAGGTGGCAAGATAGAAGCGGCGATCCCGGCGGCATGTGCGATTGAGATGCTCCATTCGTATACGCTTATTCATGATGACTTGCCATGTATGGATGATGACGATATGAGACGTGGCAAGCCTTCAAATCATATCAAATTTGGAGAATTTACCGCTACACTGGCGGGAGATGCGCTCCAAGCATACGCATTTGAGACAGTGCTCAAATCGAAATTGCCACCCGATGCAGTTGTCAAAATGGCACAGGTTCTGGCTGAAAACTCAGGTCCGCATGGAGTGTGTGGCGGACAATATCTTGACTTATCTTCGGAAGGCAAGGATATTGCAATGGGGCAATTGCTCGAAACCTACTTACTTAAGACCTCGGCACTTGTTTCAGCCGGGGCGCAGATGGGGGCAATAGCAGGCGGTGGAACTGTGACACAGATATATGCAGCCAAGCAGTATGCAAAGGCGGTCGGACTGGCATTTCAAGCCAGAGATGATATTTTAGACCTTACCGCAACAGCAGAAAAGCTCGGTAAACCCATAGGTTCGGACAAGGAAAATCAAAAAACAACGCTCGCATCACTTCTTGGTATTGAAAAGTGCAAGAAATTAATTCAAATCGAAACAGAAAATGCACTTCAAGTGATAGATGGGAACTTTGAAAATGCCAAGTTTCTAAAGTCTCTTGCCAAATTCTTAGTAGGTAGGGAATTTTAGATACACTGGGACTCGTAATCAATATGTAAGTGAATATTCATAATTAGAGTATTGAATATTCATCTTTTTGCTGTTATAGTATCCGAATGAAGCGGCGCAGTATCCTAGTCAGATCGGCCGTCTACCAGGAAGGGCCTAAAAATCCTTTAAAGGGCATATCGATGAAACCCCTTGTGCTTGCTTTGAACGCCCAGTTTGGGGTGGGTGCTGGGGGGAAGCACTCCGAAAGAGTGCTTGCGTTTTCCGGGCGATCTCCAATGGCATGGAGAACCCGACCCTGTTTACGTGGAGACCTGACCTTGTGCGAGACTGTCCGAGGGTGAATTTCCTTGGCTGATTTCGTACGAATCAGGCGTAAACCTGTATTGCGGTGCGTAGGGAAGAACTTTTTCGTAAAGTGCAACCCGGGCGAAAGCCTGAAGCCATCACAACTTTGTGACCGGACTTTAGTGCTGTGTGCAGAGTAGCCTGCCTTGAGTGGTAAATGCGGATAGAGTAAATACGTGTTCTCGTTATGGCCATAGCGAGTATGCGTTCTTGAAATATTTCCTGCAAAAGAGGCTAAGAGACGGTTAGACTGTGGTGGAAAACACCTAGGCTGTTCGGATGCGAGCGACAGTATCCGAGGCGCACGGAGGATTGCAGTACGGACTAAGTGGCAATCGGGCATCGGAGCGGGATAGACTGACCTAACCGTGTGTGGTTATGCGGATTATCCTTTCGGCGACACTTCGAACGCAGATTTAATGGGAAACCGCCCCGGTCGGCAACGGGGGGTATCTGCGGGGGAAATCCGGCCCGACCTAAGCCGTAAGATTTACTTCGTGTGCCGCCGCCACGTCGCGGTAAGCCACACTGAAATAAACAGTGTTGCAAATTAGGAAGATATAATGAAGTCAAAAAGTAATATTCGCTGGGTAGTAAAAGTCGTTTTAATAAGTGTCTTTGCCTCGATGGCATTTACTTTGGCATCGACAGAAGTGATGGGACGGGCCGGAAACATCATCGCATTTTCGGTATTGGCGGCTTTTATCATAATTGGATTAATATTCGATGTTGTCGGCGTGGCTGTGACTGTAGCCGCCGAAGCGCCATTTCATTCAATGGCGACACGCCGTGAACGTGGAGCGCAAGAAGCAATTAGATTAATAAAGAGCGCAGACAGAGTAGCCAGCTTTTGTAATGATGTTATCGGAGATGTTACCGGGATCGTCAGCGGGGCTATGGCAGGAATGATCGCAGCGAGACTTGTAGAGGGCTTTGTTGCGGGAGATATTTGGCTTCCTTTGCTAATTTCCGGTGGTGTCACCGGACTTACAGTTGGCGGAAAAGCAATTGGCAAGAATTTTGCAATAACAAACAGCACGAAAATAGTATTGAAAGTCGGAAAATGTATTAACTTCTTGCGAATAAAACCAAAATCAAAATAAAAGAGGTTTGGCTCAAGTGAGTATTTTAGATAAAATAAATTCACCTGAGGATGTTAAGTCGATTCAGGGGAAACAGATAGATTCTCTGTGCGAGAATCTACGAGAATTTTTAATAAAAAGCGTTTCGAGGACAGGCGGACATCTTGCTGCCAATCTCGGAGTTGTAGAGCTGACAGTTGCGATTCACAGGGTGTTTGACACATCTGTAGACAGACTTGTGTTTGACGTTGGGCATCAGAGTTATGTGCATAAGCTCCTTACCGGCAGAGCGAATCGCTTTCATACCCTTAGGCAGCTTGACGGGCTGTCGGGCTTTCCGAAGCCATCAGAAAGTATTCATGATGCATTTGTCGCCGGGCACGCTTCTACCTCTGTTTCGGCGGCACTTGGAATTGCCAGAGCACGGACACTTTCAAAATCTGACTACTCCGTTATTGCCCTGATAGGTGATGGTGCTCTAACGGGGGGGCTTGCATATGAGGGACTTTCTGATGCAGGTGGCTCAGGTGAGCCGATTATAATAATTCTCAACGACAACGGCATGTCTATAACCAAAAATGTCGGTGGCATGGCACGGTATCTTTCAAGACAAAGAATGAGACCGTCATATTCTGAATTTAAGAAGCGATACAGGCGGATTATGGAGATCTTGCCCGGTGGCGGAGCTGTATATAGATTTACACATAATGTTAAGAAGACACTTAAAGATGCGATACTACAGTGCAGCATGTTTGAAGACATGGGACTGCGCTATTCAGGACCTGTAGATGGGCACAATGTATCAAGAGTAGTCGAGGCGCTTAAATGGGCAAAGAGACAGAATTCTCCGGCAGTAGTTCATGTGCTGACCCAGAAGGGCAGAGGATATGAGCACTCGGAGCTTGAGCCTGCTCAGTATCACGGTGTTAGCCCATTTGACCCCTTTGTCGGTGTGGTAAGCGAAAATACAAAGACTTTCTCCTCAGCTTTCGGTGACTCACTCGTAGAGCTTGCAAGCTGTGAGCCGAGGATATGTGCGATAACGGCATCAATGACTGAGGGTACAGGCTTAGGGAGCTTCTCGGAGCGTTACCCGGAGCGTTTTTTCGATGTGGGAATAGCTGAGGAACATGCCACTGTCATGGCAGCAGGAATGGCATCAAGAGGTGCAATTCCGGTATTTGCGGTTTATTCATCTTTTCTACAAAGATCATATGACATGCTTATTCACGATATAGCTATAAACAAAGAGCATGTTGTATTGGCGGTAGACAGGGCGGGATTGGTTCCGGGCGACGGAGAGACTCACCAAGGCGTGTTTGATGTAGCTTTTCTAAGGACAGTGCCGAACATGACAGTATTATGCCCGGCAAGTTATGCAGAGCTATCTGATATGCTTCTATATGCAGTCGAAAAAGCGGACGGACCGGTTGCTGTTAGATTTCCACGTGGTACAGAAGGTGACTATAAAGAGGGCGGAGCAGAATTTGTAAAATGTATCAGAGAAGGGCAAGACTTTACGCTTGTCACCTATGGCATAAGCATAAATACAGCAATTAAAGTCGCTGCACAGCTCAGTGACGAAGGTATATCCGTCGAGATAATAAAGTTAGGAGCTGTAAATCCCATAGATATTGAGCCAATTGCTGAGTCGGTGGCTAAGACGGGCAGACTCCTTGTGCTCGAAGAATGTGCCGGAAATGGATCAGCCGGAGAGGCAGTAGTGACTATGCTCGCTAAGCAAGGACGTTGCCCTGAGACTATTGCACTGCTCAATACAGGCGAGATATTTGCGCCGTGCGGAGATGTGGATGAGTTGCGCAAGCTGTGCGGAATCGATACTCAGAGTGTCTGTCAAGCAA
>Ga0123355_10001000_pt1 | contig 39240 bp, 41 predicted proteins | sample TergutEmb28metaG_3_FD_89872 | JGI IMG/M metagenome (GOLD analysis project Ga0123355, IMG submission 89872) | Embiratermes neotenicus P1 segment gut microbial communities from Petit-Saut dam, French Guiana - Emb289 P1 | ecosystem: Host-associated > Arthropoda: Insects > Digestive system > Gut ...
CCCAGTTCAGAATGCTGGGGGGATTGCGTTCCCGGGTCGTGTACACACCGCCCGTCACGCCATGGGAGGCGGGGGGACCCAAGGTGGGTGTGCTAACCGCAAGGGGGCAGCTGCCTAAGGTAAAACCGATGACTGGGGTGAAGTCGTAACAAGGTAGCCGTATCGGAAGGTGCGGCTGGATCACCTCCTTTAAAAGTAAAATGAGCCTTTACGGGCTTATATGGGCGGCGAAAAAGGTTTTTTGAATTCCTTTTTCGTGACAGCCTGTAATTGTATCGGTTATGCGAGAGCATAACTAACGAATGGTGACTATACTTTGAGCAGTCGACGGCACAAAGCATAATAACCACTATCCTAAAACCGTTCCGATCATGTATAGAAAGACTAGGCGTCCAAAACCTAGTCTTTTTTATATCTCTTAGGGTTAATTCCCCGATGCTTGCGTCGTTCCGTTTTAGTGCGAACGAAGTGAGCAAGGGTGGATACCCCGTTGCTTGCGGCGGGGAGACCTTCACTAAAACAACAAATAAGGAGATTTCTCCGCTTCGGTCGAAAGAACACCCAACTTTTGTGGGATATAATTTATTTATGACTATTCCATACAAGGATTGTTTTCCATACCTTTGAACAATCCCTAGTTGAAATGCTTTGGTAAAAATGTGTGGAGTTAACCTGACCATATTATCGTCATTGCGAGCCGTCACAATAGTAGGACATAAAGAATTATTGTGCGGCGAAGCAATCCAGCTAAGGAATAGACGGAAACAATAGATAAAATAATCTTTGCGTAATATACATGTCCACATGTGCATAAAGGTTTATTAGGGGTTAAATAGTAGTAATTACATAATAAAGTTGTAGTCGTCAAGCATAACAGAGAGAACAACAATGCTTTGACGATTATCATTTCCTGCGATAGGTGAAAGGCATAGCACAATAAAAACATATCGTAAAGCAAAAAATCGATGTTTGGTAGGACCGCAAGAACACAATGGGTTGGGGTTGTAAAATTGGTTGACAATTAGTTCTAAATATAGTAAAATTAAATATATGTCGAAGACTAGAAAAAAGTCGGAAATAGAGATAAGGCTACTCCAAACACATTAACGGCAAAAGAACTTAACGCATCAGATTTATAAATAAACAATACAACTAATTAGACAGGCTTTCACTCCATAAAAGGGGGCAAGGTATGGAATTGTTCAAATGGAGTCTAACTTAAATATCGTCTTCGCTCGCAAAGACGATCTATTTCTAAAAGGAGGGGGAGTATGATGGATATACAAATTGGCAAAAGTATAACAGTCACAACAAAGGTGGACAAAACTAATACGGCTCTAGCAGTAGGAAGTGGTGGTTTAGAGGTTTTTGGCACGCCTATGATGATTGCACTTATGGAAAAATCCGCATACAAAGTGCTTGAGGATAGTTTAGGCGTGGGACAAACCTCTGTGGGGATTAAGCTTAATGTAGAGCATATTTCGGCAAGTCCGCTTGGGGCTGATATATCTGCAATGGCAACAATTACGGCAGTAGACGGTCGTAAAGTATCGTTTGACCTTACGGCAAGAGACAATAGTGGTATGATTGGCAAGGGAACACATGATAGATTTGTTATAGATTCAGAAAAATTTATGAATAAGGTAAAAGAAAAAGCGATGGTGTAAGTCGCTTTTTTTAGTGGTTGTAGACAATATGCTTAATTAAAGTGTTTGCTAGTTTGGCGGTGCAAAATAATCGTGATAGGCTATTAAAGTTGTTATCGAAGATCAAACGAAATGTATGGGACGATGGCAATCTTTCCCTACACAAGACACAGCATATTACTAGTAACTTTTGTACCATTACAACTTAAATAGGCATTTCTTATTGACACGAACAAGGTTCGTCGCACCAACATACATTTATGAGTCTATATCTGATTCGGGTTTGTATAGGTGAGCTGAAGTCTATTGTGTGGGTGTAATACTCTATGAGCAGTTTGCTTGCCCTGTTGCCGTTAGAGTAATAATCATTGACAGCATACCATGCCCGTATCGGCTGACCGGGGCGTTGAGTAGCAAGTGATATTTGTACTGCGTAGGTTTCTATTTCGCCGTTAATAGATGTGCCGTCAGAAGTAACAAAATTAGTGAGATTTCCGATAGGTAAGTTTTGGGTATCTGATGCGGAGGTTACACTAATCGGATGTGACATTATGCCGTTACGATGAAAGTCAAACATATTATTCAAGTCAAATCTTATCGGACGATTATTTCCAAGGTCACGCAATGCCCTAACAACAAAAAACAAAGATTCGTTATCAAAGCTGATTCTTCCAGAGGGGATAGTTCTTTCTGAGACTGTGCCGAATATTAAGTCGCCGTTTTCTTCTTCGCCGATTATAGGTCTAAAAGTGCTTGTGAGTCCTTGTATATGAGTTGGGTCATAAAAAGTTATGATTTGGTGGCTAAGGTTAGGATTAATGTCACCTCTAGAATATCCGTCGCTGGCTACCTTTCGTCTTGTTATGACTGTTCGTGTTGAGTGGGTAGGGGTAGGGCGAAGTAAATCACTCATAATTGTAGCTGAGGTTATAATAGTGTCTCTTACTATATCACTACAATTATTGTCACTACAGTCATCAGTATCATCACAATCACCACACTCAAAATCAAGATACCAATCGGTTGTTATAAAATAACGGTTACGAGCATCATTTGCCCTAGTCGTTACGGTCTGTGCACCTCTCGCTAACACCTCTCTAGAGTCTTCTACATCGTTACCGCTTTGTCTTTCGATTCTGTAATGCTCAATAGAATAAACAAGGGTCTCGCCGTGTTCCCAAGGTGAAGTCTCGTCAAAAACTGCTACTGCTGTTCCGCCTCCGCCACAAGCGACAAGAAACAGTGTTAAAGATAATAATAAGAATACCAATTTTTTCATTACAATTTATTATAGCACATTCCGCTTGCCTTGTCACCACAAATTAGGGTATAATAATCTAAAATGCCAAAAAAAATTATCAAAAAAAATACATATAGTGCGGCGTTAGACTGTCTAATAGAAGAAATCAAGGCTAACAAGCATAAGGTAGGGGCGGGGTTAGACACTCGCCATATTGTTATTGTGCCGGACAAGTATACTATGGCGGTCGAAAGACGGTTGTTAGGAGACGGTGCAGGGGCAACTTTTGATATTGAGGTGGTGACTCTCAATAGACTTTTTGGATTACTATGGGATGGCGACGAACAATATTTGAGCAAACAAGGTGCATTATTGTACTTAAAAAAAGCTACCGAGAAAGTTAAGGACAAGCTGGTTTTTTTTGGACGGAGTATCAAGTACGCAGGTTTTTTTGCAAAAATGTATGAGATAATCACGCAGTTGCAAGCCAATAAAATTGAGCCTACAGATTTGGTTGCAGCTACTCAAAAAGCAGTCGGGGCAGCAAAATTCAAGTTTGGAGATATAGGACTGATTTATGGAGCGTATCAGGAGCTGACCTTAGGTCGTTTTATTGATGCGGGAGGGCGGCTCAAATTGTTAGAAAAAATTGTGCGGAAACATATTTACTTTGATAACACATATGTGTATGTCGCCAATTTTGATGTATTTACAAAGCGGGCAAGAGGTATAATTGATATTCTTGCCGAGCGGACAAATGTAACGGTCTATAGCACAGAAGACAAGGCACTAACAGCTACTTGTCTGCCGCCCACAACGCTATACAACGCAAAAGACAGTGTTGACGAACTCAAAGAAATAGCAAAACGCATAAGATACCTTGTATCGTACGGAATGCGTTACAAAGATATGGCTCTTGTTAGGACTAATATCAACGCAGGACAAATCAAGAGAATATTCGGGGAGTTTGATATTCCGTACTATGCCGACGCTAAGATAGATTTGGCTAGACACCCCTTGGGAGTATTTTTGCTTGCGGTTCTTGATTTTATTAGTGCATCGGGGCTAAAAGAAGCGACAGCCGTTATTAGGAGTCAATACTTTTTTGAGCTAACAGACAAAAAGATTGACAATAGAGAGATTGATTCTTTTGTAACTGCTTGCATTGCTAATTCTGTGGATTATGGGGATTTCGAAAAACCGTGGACAATTATAGAAACGCCCCACTTAGCTGAGTATGAGAGTGTGCGACAGGCACTTATAAGTCTTATAGCAAAATTACCTGGCGGTACAGCGACGGCATCGGAATGGTCTAATAAACTAGCCGAGCTAATCAGCAATGCTGACGATACTACAGTTGCCTTAGGTCATAGGGCAGGGGTTGACTACAAGGCAGTAACTAACAAGGTGCGTCAAAGTATCGCACTTGCAGGTGAGTTATATTCGGACGAGAATATGAGAGCGACTGAGTTTGGCGAGGTGCTAAAGCTACTTTTGTCAGGGGCAGAGGTTTCGCCGCTTTCGCCGTCTGCTGACTGCGTGATTGTTGGTGGTCCTGAGATTTTTCGCGGTACACCGTACAAAGCAATGTTTGTTTCGGGCTTTAATGAAGGAGTGTTACCTAATACGCTTACCGACAGCGGAATCATAACCGATGACGAGATAGACGGACTTGGACTAGCAGGCTTATCAATTGAGCCAAAAGTCAAAGAGGTCAACGATAGAGCAAAAACAGAACTCAAGCAACTTTTGATGTGCGGACACGATAGGTTGTTTTTGTCGTGGACAAGCGTTCTTGCAGACGGCACCGAGGGCAGAAAACCACAGATGTTAGAAGTGCTAGAGCAGACCCACCAAATCACTCAAATCAATCCCGATGAGATAGGGGGCATAACTCTGCAAGGTAAGGATTTAAGAGACCACGCAGCTGAGTTAGCATATATGGCATCGGCAAGAAAAAACTGCGAGAGAGAGCTTATTGCGTATGTCGGCGGGGCAAAAAGTCCTTTGGGCGTGCCTTATTACGACGCAATATATTCGGCTTTGTCTAAGAAAAATACTTTTAATCCATACAAATACATTGCCCAAAATGCTGACCTTGATTATCGCTTGTTTAACGCAGATAAAATGTTTTTTTCTTACCGCCGAACAAAGGTATCACAGTTAGAGAGTTATTTTTCTTGTCCGTATTTGCATTTTGCCGAGTATGGATTAAGGCTAAAAGAGCGAAAAACAGGCGGAGTTTTGCCTGTTGATGTAGGTAATATCTTGCACGAAGCTATAGACAAGTGGCTAGGCTTAGATGACTTTGACGATGTGCCAAAGCAGACTGCTAAGATAATTGACCAAATCCTTGCAGAGCGACCAAAAAGCTTTGTAGAGGCTAATGAGGGGCTTTTATGCCGTCTCAAAAAAGAATGTATAAGGATAGCCGAAATTATAACATTCCAAATCAAAAACACCAAGTTTGTCAATTTAGGACGGGAAATGGAGTTTAAGTATGGATGCGGTGACCTTGAGTTTGTCGGAAAAATTGACAGGGTAGATGAGTATGACAAATCTGTCAGAATAATTGACTACAAGTCAGGTAAAATTGAACTAAAAGCGTCAGACCTCTATTACGGAAAAAAACTACAGTTGTTTATATATATGTACGCACTAATGGGCGAGGGGTATTATCCTGCTGGTGTATTTTATTTTCCTTTTAAGGACGAGTTTGGGGATAAGAGCGATGATTATCGTATGGTAGGTGTGTATGCTAGAGAATATGCGACAGCACACGATATAGGATTAGAGCAAGAGAATTTTGATAGTACAATAATCAAGGCAGGAACTAAGTCTGCCCAAAAAGGCAAGGTAGAACTACACGGGAACAAAAGCCGTTCGGCACTTGATATCGGTACTTTGCGTTTGTTATGTGATTATGCGTCCAAAATCTCACAAATCGCCGTCAAAGAAATCTCAAGCGGTAATATCACCCCCTCACCATACAAAGGAGTATGTGAGTACTGCAAGTGTGGTGACATATGTCAGGTAAAGGATAAGGTCACTCAACGAGGCGGAGGAAAGATAACTTGGAAAGGAATAAAAAACAATTAGTAATTAGGAATTATTGCTAAAATTATTTTAATTGAACTGTCAACAATTCCTAACTCCTAATTCCTAATTAAAAAATTATGTTTACTAAAGAGCAACAACAAGCAACCTCTCTTCGTAGTGCCGATATTCTTGTATCGGCGGCGGCAGGGAGTGGTAAGACGACTGTTATGATACAGCGTATCGCTAGGCTTATTGACGAAGGTGTCAAAGTCGACAATATTTTGGTATGCACTTTTACTAAGGCGGCGGCACAGGATATGCGACTCAAAGCCGCCAAGCTACTACCCGATGTGGATTTGCCGGCTCAAGCTTTTTGCACGCTACATAGCTTTTGCAATCACTTGCTCAAATCATATTTTTATTGTCTAGAGATCGACCCTGATTATGAGCTTATGGGTGAAGGGGTAGCCGCAGAAGAACGGAACAAAATTCTGACTGCGGTTATCAAGAGACAAGTAGCAGATGACCCTGATTTTGCATCTATCTATGAAGGAATGTTACGCCGTCGCAAGGACACGGCAATGCGTACGGCACTAATGGATATCTATAACACCGCAGTCAATACCGTAGACCCTAGGGAGTATTTTGGACGCATATGCTATTGCGATGATGATAAATCTTACGGAACGCATACCATAACCCTTGCCGCAAGTCAAGCCAGAGCTTTGGGACGCACAGCAGAATTATTATACCTTGAGTACCAAGAGGCAAAACGCAAAAAAGCCTTGGTTGACTATAATGACCTTGAGCATTACACCTATCAGATTTTGAGCAATTCCGAATCCGCCGACCTGATACGCACCAAATACAAGTATATTTTTGTTGACGAATATCAAGATATCAACCCTTTGCAGGATGCCCTAATCTGCAAGCTAGCCGAGGGCGGCAATCTTTTTTTGGTAGGCGATGTCAAGCAGAGTATTTATGCCTTTAGAGGTTGCGAAGCAAAAATATTTGAGGACAAGTACAATGACTACGCTACATCAAAATGTGCTATAGAACTCAACGCTAATTTTAGGAGTAGTCCTGATATCCTTAACTTTGTCAACTCGGTTTTTGCATCTGTTATGACTCCCGAATTTGGCGGAGTAGACTATGCCCAAAAAGCTATAATGAGCGGTGGTAAAAAAACTAAGTCAACTCTTATGCCTGTCGAGGTCAAACTTGCAACCGTTAAAAAAAATTCCTCACTCAAAGGGGTGTCAGAAGAGCGGAGTAGCTCAGTGTACAGTGTTCAAAATGACGATATGCGGGAGAATCAAATTTTTGATTCGACTCATTCCGAAAGCCATCTGATAGCTGACCGAATTGCGGAGCTTATAGACAGGCAGATTGTGGACGAAACAACAGGCAAATTGCGACAAGTCAAGTTTGATGATATTGTTGTACTTATGTCGTCACTTACGACTCTTGCAGACACCTTGCTCAAAGTACTTGCCGAGAGGCAAATCCCTGTCGCACTTGTCGGAGAGCATAAAGTTTTTGAGACACCTATAATCAAATTACTCTACAATTATCTCAAGGTTGTCGATAATTTTGAGCTTGATTATGAGTTAGCATCAATAATGAGAGCCCCGTATTTTGGCGGTTTTGACGATGATGAGCTAGCAACTATAAGAGCAAGTCACAAAGAGAAAGATGCAACTTTTTGGCAAGCGGTACTAGAATCCTCTATGGATAAAGTCAAAGTCTTTGTCGACAAAATCCACAGACATACCGAGGACAGTAGAGCCTTATCAATATCGGAGCTAACTAGCAAAATCACGGCTGACTTTGATTTGTTTTCGCACGCTTTTGGAGAGGGGGGCGATACGGCAGTCAAGTTATCCGTTTATTTGGACAGTCTGGAAGCACATCAATCACGAGAGCTATACGCATACATCAACTTTGTGGACAATGCCGTACCCCCTAAGTTAGAGAGTGTCGCACCGTCAGGGCATATACGCATAATGACTATGCATAAGAGCAAGGGGTTAGAATTCCCTTGTGTCATAACGGCAGGGGCGACAAGAGAGTTTAATACTAGAGATCTTAATAAGAGCGTTATTGCTGACAAGGATTTGGGGATATGCTGTAAGGCATTTGATATAGTGAGCAAGAGTATAATTGATACACCTATGCACGCACTAGCTAAAGAGTCATTGCGTATGAGGTTGGCTTCCCAAAATCTTAGGCTGTGGTATGTTGCTTTGACACGGGCAAAGTATAGCCTAACTGTAACTGGTGCAGTTAAGGGCGAGGAGGAGTTTGAGGGCAAAAATATAGAAAATGCATATATGGCAAAGTGTGCATATGATTGGATTAGGCATCAAAATATTGTTACACCCGCATATGTACAAGACTGTCAGTCTGATAACAGCAGTGACAATAATGCGCCCCATATAGTGCGTGGTGTTCCGTCTTTAGGTAATCCCGACCCTATACTAACTTCCTATATCCAAAAAGCCATTGATTTTGTCTATAAGTACGATATGACATATCCGCCCAAGACTAGTGCGACTAAGCTAATGGCAGACGAATATGCCGAGCGACAAGAAGACCGCATAATATATATGTCGGAGCTTATTCCTGACGATGATAGGGGTGCAGAGCGGGGCATAGCGTATCACAGAGCAATGGAGTATATGTGGCAAAAAAATACTGCTATTGAGGAGTCCAATGTTGACCCTCAAAAAATCCAAAAATGCTACGACACCCTTAGTAAGCTAATCGGTGATAACCGTCAAGTTTATACCGAACGAAACTTTGTCGCCAATCTCAAATTGTCCGACATTATAGCTAGCCTTCCGTCTGAATATTCGCTTGTTCAAGGTGTAGTCGACCTAATAGCGGTAGGTAAGGATGATGTGATAATTGTCGACTACAAGACCAATAACAAGCCCGCCTCAGTTCTAGCAAAACAATACGCAGTCCAAATGCGTATTTACACCCAATCCGCCAAGTCCGCCTTCAATAAGCCAATCAAAGCCTACATCTATTCCTTCTTCGACGACAAACTAATAGAATGTAAATAGGCTATACAGTGGGCAACCAAGTCATCGAAGATCGAGCGAAGAGTCTAGGGGCGGGTCGTCCTCGACCGCCCGAACATCAATTATCCTTATCAAATAAAGACAATCAAATTATTTTGACATAAGATATTGTAACGGCTTGCTTTAATTTAATTTGTTTGGTATAATAAATACACACACAACTATTTTCCAAAGGAAATACATCAATATGTCAGAACAAATCAAATTTTTCGGCGAATCAGTGCCGCTAGAGATGCACAAGGTGCGCATCATTCAAAAACTTAACCTTGTTCCTATTGACCAAAGAGTTAAGGCGATTACTGAGGCAGGCAACAACACCTTTTTGCTTACCAATGACAATATATTTATGGATATGCTCACCGACAGCGGTGTCAATGCCATGAGTGACATTCAGCAAAGCTCTATGATGATAGCTGACGACAGTTATGCAGGCAGTGCGACTTATGCTAGGCTAGAGGCTAAGGTAAAAGAGATTTTTGGTATGGAATACTTTTTGCCGGTGCACCAAGGGCGTGCCGCCGAGCATATTTTGGCTAAGGCTTTTGTCAAAAAGGGCGATGTCGTCCCTATGAACTACCATTTTACCACAACTAAGGCTCATATCGGGCTTTGTGGCGGTAGCGTACTAGAAATTCATTACCCCGAAGCTCTTGAGGTTGACAGTACAAATCCTTTTAAGGGTAATATGTCGCCCGAACTTCTCAAAGATGTAATCAAAAAATACGGTGTAAAAAAAGTGCCGTATGTGCGTCTTGAGGCAGGTACAAATCTTATCGGCGGACAACCTTACAGTCTTGCCAACCAAAAAGAAATTTATGGGATTTGCAAAAAACACGGTATTCCGCTTGTGCTTGATACAAGTTTGCTTGCAGACAACCTGTATTTTATCAAAGTGCGCGAAACAGCGTATAAGAATAAGACTATTAGACAAATCGCCCGTGAAATAGCGGACAACGCTGACATTATGTATTTTTCGGCTCGTAAGCTAGGTCATGCGAGAGGCGGCGGTATTTGCATAAAAAATTACGACCATTACCGTGTAATGCGTGATATGATTCCGCTGTTTGAGGGCTTTTTGACTTACGGCGGTATGAGTGTGCGCGAAATTGAGGCGATAACGGTAGGACTTGACGAAACAATGGACCTCCATATGATAAATCAAGGTCCGCAATTTATTGAGTATATGGTCAGCGAACTTAAAAAGAAGGGCATACCCGTAGTTACGCCGGCAGGTGGTCTTGGCTGCCATATTGATGCTAAGAGATTCCTTGACCATGTCCCTCAGACCGAGTACACCTCAGGTGCACTCGGTGCGGCTCTATATATTGCAGGCGGTATAAGAGGAATGGAGCGGGGAACAATGTCAGAAGAACGCAAAGCCGACGGTAGCGACACCCTTGCCGCAGTAGAACTCCTAAGACTTGCAATGCCTAGAAGAGTATTCACACTCTCACAAATAAAATATGCCATAGACCGCATAACATGGCTCTATGCCAACCGCAAGCTAATCGGCGGACTTAAATTCACCGACGAGCCAAAACTCCTAAGATTCTTCCTAGGTCGACTAGCCCCCACAAGCGACTGGCAACAAAAACTAGCCGCCAAATTCAAATCCGACTTCGGCGACAGTCTATAATAAAAGCCCCACTTTGTTCGGTGCTTTGGTGGACCTAAACACTGTGAGAAGAAAGATTGTATCAACAATTTCTATCGTTGCTATGATGATGGCATCCTTTTTTTTGGTCGGATGTGTCCGCAATTTTTCATTTAGTTACAGTTATGATGATTTGCGCCAAAATCTTATTGAGGTGCAAATCATCTATATCGAAGAGCGAGCGGAGGTTTTTGCAATTCATTCGCACTTAGACCTAACGGAAGAATGTTTTGATTATGAATTAAGACGGAGTTTTGCTGGGGATGAAATGAGCGCAATCATTAAGGTGCTTGCAGGTATAGAATTTACTTATTCACAGCTAATTGTGCCTATGTCTGTATCAAGTATATTTCATATTCAAGGTTATGTGCTAAAGTTGCGATATGCAGATGATTCTTTTATTATGGTTGCTCAACAAGCGGATTATAGATATGGGAAAAGTCGTTTTAGCCAAATTAGAACAGGGCGAAGAGTTAGTGATGAGATATGGCTTGACTTTATATCTATTTTTATTGATTGATACGGAGATTTAGATTTTACTTGCAGATAGGGAGTTCTTTTTTAAGTGTCTATTCAAAAAAAGTCCGAACAAAGCTAAGCTTGCTTGTTTGGACTTTTTTTATGCCTGAGGAAAATTAGTTGACTTGATGGGCGGGTATAATGTATACTTGTCGTATGGAAAAATATCTTTATAAAGATTTGGAGTTTCGGACTTGTGGGGGATCGGGGCTTAGGTTGCCTATAGTGTCGCTTGGGTTGTGGAATAATTTTTCATTTGAGGATAGTTTTGACAATATTAAGGCGATGTTGCATACGGCTTTTGACTTGGGGATTACGCATTTTGATTTGGCTAACAATTATGGACCGCCACCGGGGTCTGCTGAGACTAATTTTGGGCGGGCGCTTAGTGACGGCTTGGGTGTCTACCGTGACCAAATGATAGTATCCTCTAAGGCAGGGTACGGAATGTGGGAAGGTCCTTACGGGGACGGGGGCAGCCGCAAATATCTTATATCGAGTATTGACCAGTCACTCAAAAGAACAGGGTTAGAGTATTTTGACATATTCTATCACCATAGATTTGACCCTAATACACCTATGGAGGAGACGGCACTTGCGCTTGACCAAATAGTCAAATCAGGCAAGGCTCTCTATGTAGGTGTCAGTAATTATAACGGAGAGCAACTTGTCAAAATGCACGGGTTGCTTAGTGACTTAAAGACACCCTTTATTATCAGTCAACCGTCATATTCTATCGCAAATCGCTGGATAGAGGAAAACGGCGCGTTAAGCGAAGCCAAAAAATTAGGTTTGGGGACTATCGTATTCAGTCCGCTTGCACAAGGCTTGCTTACAAGCAGGTATCTCAAAGGTGTTCCAAAAGATTCTAGAGCGGGTAAAAAGCGTTGGGGTATGGATAGCAGAGTAAATGCCGATTCTATATCTAAAGTCAAAGAACTTAACGAAATCGCTAGTGACAGAGGTCAAACTTTGGCTCAAATGGCTCTTAGCTGGGTAATTAAAAATGATTCTGTGACATCGGTTCTAATCGGTGCAAGTAGCCCTAAACAAATTAAAGAAAACATCAAACTTAATCCTATTTTTAGCAAAGAAGAATTAGATGCCATAGACAAAATTAGACTTATTTGACTAACTCAAGTGGACATCTAAGACACATCTTTTGGATTATAAAAATACAATGGAAAATAATATATTAGATTTGATACTCAATAATATCGGACAAGGAGTCATCGCACTTAATAGTGATAGGGCGATAGTTTCTTGCAATAGGCGAGCGGCTGACGATTTGGGTTTTGTCCGTGCTGATAATGCGAATATAACCGAAGTCATAGCGGATAAAGTATTATTAGGTAGCATAGAAGAAGCCATTACAAAGAATACTTTTATTACTTTTGATATAACTCGTGAAGACGGAGAAGTGTTTGAGCTCCGTCTTTTGCCTGTCACCTCAAATGATATTTGTCTGATTATAGTTTCAAAAAATGTAACGGCTATACGCAAAATCGCTCTCGAAAAACAAGAATTTTTTGCTAATGCGGGGCATGAACTTAACACTCCGCTTTCGTCAATAATAGGTTACAGCGAAATGCTGACGACCGCTAAAAGTGCTACGGCAGCCGAGCAAAAGAAAAATAAAGAGTTTGCTGCGGTTATCAACAAAGAAGCCACCCGAATGAAACATCTTATAGACGATATGCTCAAAGTGTCGGAGTTAGAGGAAAACAAAGAGTTGGTAGACGAGGTGATTGACTTTGAGGAGCTTTTGGAGGGTGTTATTAAGTCGGCGGTGCCTAAGATAAAAGCAAAAAAAATCACATTTTTGCAAGAGTCTGACCAGTGCTTTATTGTGGCTAACAGAGCCAAGATTATTGAGGTTGCCGCAAATCTTATAGATAATGCAATCAAGTATACGCATGAGGGCGGGCAGATTACTATACGACTGCGTAACAAAGAAGGTAAGGTTTCGCTCAAGGTGACAGACAACGGTAAGGGTATTCCCGAAAAATCATTGAGCCGTGTATTTGAGCGTTTTTATCGTGTGGATAAGGGTCGCAACAAAGACCAGGATGAGGGCGGTACAGGGCTAGGACTTGCTATCGTCAAGCACATATGTGCTCATTACAACGCTCCTATAAAGTTACAGAGCAAAGTCGGTATGGGTACAAGGATTTCGATTGCATTTGATTCATTTGACGGATAGAAATTCAATGTTCAAGGTCGGATGGAGTATAGCTTCTATAATCAATTGTTTTTACGACTTTTTAGCGGTGCTAAAATAAGGATTACTATTTAGGCGATCGAGGACCCGCCCCTACAACTAGAATAAAATACTACACGATAGCGACTGTTGGGTTGTAAAAAACTGACAGCCGTTATTTTTATGCCTAGTTTATTAGAAAAGTTTAACCTAAGACATTGCCAAAAACTATTGACAAAAGGGGGGAAAGGTGATAAGATATGAATATAGATTTAGTTAAGGGGAATTGTGGTTGACGATGTACTGTACTCATTGCGGAAAAGAATGTAATAATCATGCGGTTGTTTGTGTGGGGTGCGGTGTGCCTATTGAGGGTGCAAATTTTGGTAATGCACAAAGAGTCGGAGTTAAGACGATACCCAGCCCCGATGACAGCGGTGGATTTTTGTGGGGGTTTTTGGGTTTTATACTGTCGTTTGCTTCTAGTCTTATTGTCCCGATTATTCTTGTAGTTGTTTGGAAAGACGAATATCCAAAGCGTACCAACGCTATTATCAAGGGAATAATTGCCGATGTTATATTTACGGTGTTAATGGTGATGATTGTTTTGTTGATAGTTTTTGTGGCAATTTTTATTTATAGTCGTTAGTTGTGTTAATTTTAATCTTACGATAGTCAATAAGTCCGTGCCATTGCGAGGAGCGTTAGCGACGAATCAATCCCACGAATAGAACACTTTATATGCAGGTTGCTTCGCAAGACATATAAACGGGACACTATAAGACAGTGCTTAGCTGACGGATACTCGTCCCGAAAAATATTGGTTAAATAATAAGAATAAAAGAGAGGTGAAATTATGTTTTGTAAACAATGTGGTGCGGCAGTTCCACAAAACGCAGTAGTATGTGCTAAGTGTGCATCTCCCGCACCTGTGAGTAGCACTCCGCAGACTAATCAAGTCAGCAACTCAGCAGATAAGGGCGGTTGCCTTTGGGTGTTTTTGGGGTGGCTACTTAGTGGGTCATTTATTTCGCTTATACTATTTTTTGTAATGAGAAGCGAGACACCTAATAGGGCTAAGTCTATATTGATTGGTTACCTTATAGGTCTGATTTCGGGCTTGATAATGACGATTGGTGTAATCGTATTTATTGTCATTGGTATTAGTCAAGGTTGGATAGACGATTGGGCTAATTTGACTCGTACTTTGGTAGGTTAAGAATTATGTTTTGTGGAAATTGTGGTATAAAGCATACTGCCGAGGCGGAGTTTTGTTGTCAGTGCGGTATTCCTGTGCAAAGAGTACAAGCTACTGAGACTTTTGTGCATCCGCAGACAGCTTTTGTAACATCGCAGGCACCAATTGCAGTTGTTCCCGCTGTGCCTGATGAGGGCGGATTTTTGTGGGGGCTTTTTGGCTTTGCTCTAAGCCTTATAATATTGCCGTTTATATTGTTTTTTACTTGGAAAGCTCAAACTCCGCTTAGAGCAAGAAGTATGTTGATAGGGTATTTGGCAGGTGTGGTTTTTTGGATTACGCTAATTGTAGTGACTAGCATTTTTTGGATTCCTGCATTTTATGACCTGTTGGAGAGGATGGAGCAAATGGCAGTTATTCTTAGGGTGTAGATAGATTTATTACAAAGCAAAAAAAGTGTCGTTGGTGGCACTTTTTTTGTATAATAAGGATAATTGTTATTCGGGCGGTCGAGGACGCCCGCCCCTACGAATTGGTGGTGCTAAACAATTGTGATAACCTAATACAGTTTGCGTAGGGGACGATGGCGATCGTCCCGCATAAGCAGAGTAAGAAATCCATAATTTTCGTCGTCCCCCTACAACAGGGATAGGGGCATTACTAGTATTTAGTGTCACCGTAATGTTTAGGATTTAATCCGCGTTCAAAAACGAAGTGTCTTTGCGAGGGACATTATGGGCATTTTTGTTTGTCATATAATATTGTTGTAATAGGGTTTTTATTTGACCTTTTGCCCAAGTTGTGGTATAATGTTGTTTGAATTATGAAAATTACACTCAAAGATGGAAAAATTATAGAAGCCAAAGAGGGTAGTAAGGTCAAGGATATTGCCTTGCAGATATCCGAGGGTTTGGCGAGAGTTGCCCTGATTGGCAAGGTGGACGGGGTTTTGGTTGACCTTGGTTTTGTAATAACAGAGGATTGTACGCTAGAAATACTCACATTTAATGATGAGGAAGGGCGTAATGCTTATAGGCATACGGCGTCACATATTTTGGCACAGGCTGTCAAAAATATTTATCCTACCGCAAAACTTGCAATCGGACCTGCGATAAAAACAGGTTTTTATTATGACTTTGATTTGACTTCGCCTATAACGCTTGACGACCTTGCTATGATAGAAAAAGAAATGACGGCGATTATTAAGGCAGATTTTCCGATTATAAGGCAAAAGGCAACAAGAAAAACTGCTTTGGCTAAAATGCAGGCATTTGATGAAGTTTACAAAATGCAACTTATCAATGAGTTGCCCCCCCGTACTCCGATTTGTTTTTATAGTCAGGGCAATTTTGTGGATTTGTGTTCTGGTCCGCATTTGTCATCTACGGGCAAAGTCAAGCACTTTAAGCTGACTCACCTTGCAGGTGCATACTGGAAAGGCTCAGAGAATAACAAGATGCTAACCCGTATCTACGGTACGGCTTTTGACAAAAAATCCGAACTGGACGCACATTTAGAAAAACTCGAAGAAGCAAAAAAGCGTGACCACAATAAGCTGGGACGAGAGCTAGGGTATTTTATGACTGAGGAGAATATCGGTCAAGGTTTGCCACTTCTTATGCCTAAGGGTGCGACTGTTATGCAGACCCTTATACGCTTTGTTGAGGACGAGGAAGCAAGGCGAGGTTATCAATATACCCGTACGCCCTCTATGGCAAAAAGCAATCTGTACAAAATAAGTGGTCATTGGGACCACTATAGGGACGGAATGTTTGTTATAGGCGATCAGCACCTAGATGACGATGCGGATATTTTGGCTATGCGCCCTATGACCTGTCCGTATCAATTTATGATTTATAAAAACGGGCTAAAGAGCTACCGTGATTTGCCTGTGCGTTATAATGAGACGGCGAGCCTATTCCGTAACGAAAGTAGTGGTGAAATGCACGGACTAATCAGAGTAAGGCAGTTTACTTTGTCGGACGGACATATCATATGTACACCTGAGCAACTCAAGTCAGAGTTTTCGGCTTGTGTTGACCTTATCTATTATCTGCTTGACTGCGTGGGATTAAGAGAGGATGTGACATATCGTTTTAGTAAGTGGGACCCTAGCAATAAGGACAAGTATATAGCTAATGCTAAAGCGTGGGAACAATCTCAAAATCTTATGAAAGAGATTTTGGACGAGTTAAAAATCAACTATATTGAGGCGGACGGCGAGGCGGCTTTTTACGGACCTAAACTTGATGTGCAGATAAATAATGTGTACGGCAAAGAAGATACTATAATTACGGTGCAGGTTGACTTTGCACTTGCTACCAGATTTGAGATGGAGTATGTCGCTGAGGACGGTAGTCGTAAGACCCCGTATGTGATACATCGTAGTAGTATCGGTTGTTACGAGCGGACTTTGGCACTACTGATCGAAAAATACGCAGGAGCTTTGCCGCTTTGGATTGTGCCTACGCAAGTAACTGTTATGTCGCTTACAGATAGAACAATCGGAGAGGCTAATAAGCTACTAGAGTTTTTGAGAGAGAATGGCATAAGGAGTGAGGTTGACAACCGCAACGAAAAAATCGGTTACAAAATTCGTGAGGCTCAACTTGCCAAAACGCCTTATATGGTTATAATAGGGGATAGAGATGTGGAGGCAGGTGTAGTGTCTGTGCGTCACCGCAAAGACGGTGATTTGGGAACAATGACAAAAGAAGAACTAATTTCAAGACTAAAAGACCAAATAAAAAATAAAGATTGCACAAAATAACTTGACTGTATAAGCTATTGTTTGATATACTTTTAGTAGGTTTTTAATAGACCTCAAATAAGGAGCAAAAAATTAAAATGTTAGACGTAATTAAGAAAAAACTTGCCGAATATCTTGAGATTTCGGAGGATGTTATCACTCCCGAGACCGATATTCGCAAAGACCTTAAAGCAGACAGTCTTATTCTTGTAGAAATGCTTTTTGAACTTGAAGAAGAAATGGGTATAGTTATCCCTGATGACAAGGTAGAGTCTTTGTCAAAAGTCGGTGATTTGGTCAAGTTTTTAGAAAATGCAAAAAAATAAAGTGGCATTGACTAAAATGATGCAAGTAGCAGTGTTTTAGATGAAAATTGTCAAAGTAAACAAAGATGGTGTAGGACACGAGCTAGGCATCAAAGTTGGTGACAAGCTAAAAGGATTTGACAATAATCCCGCCACTGATATTTTGGATTATCAGTTTTTTGACGGCGAAACAGATTTTGTAATGACGATAGAGGATAGTTCGGGTCAAGAGACGGATTATGAGATAGAAAAAGACATATACGAAACCTTGGGACTAGAGTTTGATGCCGAATTAAGCCCAATGTCTTGTCATAATAATTGCGTTTTTTGCTTTGTTGACCAGTTGCCTAAGGGTAGCCGTGATGCACTTAATGTCAAAGATGACGATTACCGAATGAGTTTTGCGATGGGTAATTATATTACCCTAACTAACCTAACCCAAAAAGATTTTGACCGTATTGTCAGGCTCAAATTGTCGCCTTTATATGTGAGTGTCCATAGCACAGACGACGCTGTTAGACAGCGTATGCTTAGGTGCAAAAAAAAGTTACCCTCCATAATGGACAGCCTAAGGTATCTTAGAGATAACGGGATAATCTTTCATACTCAAATAGTTTATTGTCCTACATTTAATGACGACTATATTAGGTCTGCCAAGGATTTGTCGGCTGTAGCCGAGTCACTTGCAATCGTGCCTGTAGGTATAACCAAATATTGCAAAAATCCGCTTAAACCTGTAGATAAGGCAATAGCCCGTAAGGTTATAGCAGATATTGTGCCGTTACAAGATGAGTTTTTGAAGGCAAGGGGCGATAGATTTGTTTGTTTGGCGGACGAATTTTATATCAAAGCCCATATGAACATACCGCCATATGAGCATTACGGCAACTTTGACCAAATAGAAAACGGCGTAGGACTGATTGCCAAGTTAGAGCAAGAGGCAAAAGTTGTAGCTTGCGATAATTCACCTCCGAAGAATGGGAATTATATAACCATAGCAACATCTGTTTCAGCGTATGATACAATCAAGAGGATAGTTGACGGGTTAGGTAAGCATATAACTGTTATTCCGATAATCAACAAATATTTTGGAGAGTCCGTAACAGTTGCAGGACTTATAACAGGACAAGATTTAGCCGAGCAGTTAGCAGGCAAAGTTAGGGGACGGTTGTTGCTCCCTCGTTGTATGCTAAAAGAGGGTGGCGATATATTCTTAGATGATATGTCGTTGACAGAGCTTAAAGACAAGTTGGGTGCAGATATACAAGTCGTAGATGTAGACGGCGAAAGCCTTGTAAGAAGTGTATTGAATAATACTAAAAACAGGTGAAGGCAAAAAATTCATAAAAAGTTACTAAGCCGTAGGGGCGGGCGTCCTCGACCGCCCGAATAGTAATTATCATTATTAAAAATATACGGATAGAAGTGTTAGGCGGTCGGGGACGCCCGCCCTACGACTTGTAAAATAAGCATACTAAAAACACACCAAATGACAAAAAAAACTCACAAGCCTATTGTAGCCGTAATCGGACGACCCAATGTGGGTAAGTCCACATTTTTTAATAAGGTCACCGGCAAACGAATCTCCATAGTCAAGGATTTGCCGGGGGTTACAAGAGACAGAATTTATGCAGATGCGGAGTGGGCAGGACATAATTTTACGCTGATTGACACGGGCGGAATTGACCTCAAATCTAATGACGACATAACCAAAGATATATTTAAGCAAGCTAAGGCGGCGATTGATATAGCAGATGTTATTGTCCTTATGACAGACGGCAAAGAAGGTCCTGTAGCACCTGACTATGATGTGGCAGAACTCCTTAGACGGTGTCGTAAGCCGGTTGTTGTCGCAGTCAATAAGATTGACATCTATGATGCAAGCAAGGCTTATGATTTTTATGGTTTGGGGTTGACTGATGTATACGCTGTTTCGTGTGAGCATAGTTTGGGGATAGGCGACTTGCTAGATGCGGTTGTCGTACATTTTGGAGAGAGGGTAGAACTAAGTACGGGAGAGAGCCGAAGTATCGCCGTTGTCGGCAAGCCAAATGTCGGTAAGTCATCTCTTGTCAATAGGATACTGGGTTTTGAGCGGGTTATCGTTAGCAATATCGCAGGGACAACAAGAGATGCTATTGACACACCGTTTGAATACGCAGGTCGTCCGTATACAATTGTTGACACGGCAGGAATAAGGCGGTCAAGGAGCGTAGATGACGGAACAGTCGAGAGTTACGGGGTTTTGCGGGCAATGGGCGCAGTTAGGCGGGCAGATGTTGTACTGATTGTAATTGACGCTACAGAAGAAATATCAGAGCAAGATGTGCGGATTGCAGGCATAGTACACGAAGAAGGCAAACCCTGTGTGATAGTAGTCAATAAGTGGGACGCTGTCAGCGACAAAGATACCTACACGATAGAAAAATACAAGGCAAAACTTGCCGAAGATTTAGCGTTTATGAGTTATTTTAGGTGTATATTTGTTTCGGCGGTTAGCGGTCAACGGGTCGAAAAAATTATAACCGAGGTTGATACCGCATATCAAAATGCAGGACGCAGATTGACCACAGGCACGCTCAACGATATTATCGGGTCAGCGATTGCCACCAACGAACCGCCTTCCTATAAGGGTCGTAGACTCAAAGTCCTTTACACTACTCAACCGGAGACGCACCCGCCAACATTTGCATTATTTGTCAATGATGCTGGTTTGGTTCACTTCTCTTACAGACGCTATCTAGAAAACTGTCTGCGCAAGTCAGCAGATTTTAGCGGAACCCCAATCAAGCTGGTATTTAGAAGCCGAAACGAAGAAAAGTAAAAGGTAAAAAGTGTTGATGACTTGTTGATTACTAGTCCGCACTTCTTACTTTTTACTTCAAATCGTTTAGGGAGCAAAACAAAGAGAGAAACACACACTATGTTACTTACAGTCACAATCTACGCAGTCTTTATCATATGTGCTTACCTTTGGGGTAGCCTTAATTTTGCTATACTTATTAGTAAACTCAAAGGCAGAGATATACGAAAACTTGGTAGCGGTAACGCAGGTACAATGAATATCAGACGCAATTTTGGTTTTAAGTTTGGAGTGCTTTGCTTATTGTTGGATATGCTTAAAGGATTGTTGCCGAGTATCATAGGGTGGTGGCTACTAGGCGGTGCGGGCAGAGGCGGATTCGGAACAGAGCGATTTGGATTTAATGGAGATAACCGTATCGGGATTTATATAGGCGGATTTACAGCAGTGTTCGGACATATTTTTCCTATTTGGTACAAGTTTAAGGGTGGTAAGGGTATCGCCAGCAGTATCGGTGTAGGACTTGCTATCAATCCGCTACTTACTATAATTTGCTTTTTTGTCGCAATTGTGTTTATGATTATTACGGCGATGGGGAGTGTCACATCTTTTTTAGTAATTACACCACCGCTTATCTACGAATTATTACGACTTCACGGTGGCGGAGTAGATTTTCTTGCCGCTCAAATATTAGTGTTTGGATTGTTTTTCCTAACAATGTGGGCTCATCGTATGAATTTTGTCAGATTGTTTGCGGGTAACGAGAGTAAGACAGTAGTATTCGGCAAAAAGCGAAAAGCCCGTGCTAAAGAGGCAAAAGCTGCCGAAGCTGAAAGACAACGACTCAAAGCCGAAGCCAAGGCAAAATCCAAGGCGGCGGTCTAGGAGTAATACCTCCTATAGAACTATTTTCGCCAAACGCAAAGTAATACTGATTTTTGAAAATTTAATATATCGTTGTCAATAATAGTTTGAAAAAATGAAGTTGTAAATTAAAAGAATAAGGGGAATGGGGCTGAAATAACGGCTAAAAATTTGACAACAGTTTTTTGACGACGGCTTTTTTAGAGTTTCAAGAAAGCGCTTAAAACAGCAAAAAAACCGCTAAAATTAGCGGTTTTTTGGTAGACATTAACACATGAAATCCAATCCGTATTAGTATTGTCTATCGCTTGACCCTCATAATCTGCGACATCTTCGAGCATTTTCTCATGTTCGACTGGGTCATCGTTGTTTATGACATTGTAGTACAGTACGAGCTTATCGTCAAAGATAAAAATAGCGTTGACAAAAATTTTGATAATTCGGCGCCGATATTCGAAGTCTTTTATATCGCCTTTGGCAAATAACTCAATCCATTGCAATATGTCCTCTTTGGTGTGACTGATAGAGTTTGCGAGCTTCAGCTTTGTAAGCTCTTTTTGGTTATCCGCTTTTTGTAACTCAAGGTCTTTAGCTTTTTGGTCTAGTCGCTTGAGTAGCTCCACGCTATAAACTTGCAATAGCATTGCCGTACACTTGTCAAATTCGCTTTCGATTCGGGCAATAGTCCGCTCATACTCCTTGATACGCTTGGCGGTTATTGAGTTGCCGTACATCTCAAGCACACTGTCCGCAATCTTGTCGGATTCTTCCGCTCTAAGGACATACTTAAGTGTCTGCTCGATAACATACTGCTCAAGGTAGTTTTTCTTTTCGTACCGCTTATTGCAAGTCTTATACTTGTATTGCTTGGAGCAAACATAATAGCAATGTTTTATCCCTAGCTTGCTTGTGCCGCTAACTCCTATCAGCTTAGATCCGCAATGACCGCAATAAGCCTTGCCGTGTAATATATATTCCTCTTTGGCTTTGCCCGATGCAGGGGACTGTCGCTTTAACGCTAATTGCTTTTGCACTCGTTCAAATGTTGCCGTATTGATTATCGGGGGATAGTGGAGCTTAATGCCGTCAACATAACACTCACCGATATATTTCGGATTGCTTAAGGTATTCCAAAAGCTATTGATAGTAAACTTTTTGCCCCTATTAGTTGTCAAGCCTCTTGCGTTAAGCTCCGCTACAATATCCTTTTTGCTTTTTCCATCTGCATAGTCCCTAAATACTTTCCGTATTATATCGGCTTTAGGCTCGTAATCTCGATACGCTTATCTACCGACTTATAGCCGTACAACATACTACCGCCCAAATGATTACCCTTTAGCAAACTCTCTTTTTGCCCTCGTTTGACTTTTTGGCTTAAGTCGTGGCTGTACATCTCCGCCATTATCTCAAGTATACCCTCAACAAGCCGCCCCTCTGCGGTATCACTAATTGCCTCTGTCGCTGATACAACCTTAACGCCCGATTGACTTAACTTATGCTTATAAAAAACGCTGTCATATTGATTACGGGCGAATCTATCGACTTTGTAGACTATGATATAATCAAATTGCTTTTGGCTAGCATCTTTGACCATTTGCAAAAAGTCCGGACGCTCGGCATTTGTCCCGGTCATCGCACGGTCAATGTATTCGTGTATGACGGTGTAGCCGCTCCGCTCGGCAAACTCCTTACATACCCTAAGTTGTCCCTCGATACTTTGCTCCGTCTGTGCTGACGAGCTGTACCTTGCGTATATTACTGCATTCATTTGTTTTTTGAGTAATCTTCTTCTATGTCCGAAATGGCATCAACCAATGCTCTAGCAATATTAAACTCTAAATAGCTATCTTTCCATGCGTGCTTATTATAAGTTTGTTTTACAAGTTGAAAATTCTCATTTCTTGATAATCGTTGTTTTAGATAATACTTTTTGGAGCATTCGGGAATGTTTCCTTGATTAATTGAGCATATTACATCATTAAATTGATTTTCAACTTCAGTATAAAGTTTCGTTTGTGTGAAATCATAGAGATTTTTTGCTATACTATCTTTTCTTGCGATGGCGCAATCTTGGCTAACATCAAAAAAATGTTGCATTTGAGTATCTCCCCAGTAAGCCATAGCACAATATACAGGAGTAGGGATTAAAATAGTTGCGGCACATAGTCTTGCTTCAATTTCAAAGTTATAATAAGTTTCTTTATCTAACTCTTTAACTAAAAAATGTTTTAGGATATAATGACTTAATTCTTCAGCAATAGTAAATCTTATTCTTGCATCAGGCTTTAAGTCATTGTATCCAATACAAAAATCAAAATTTTGTTTTTCATCTACATACCATGTCAAAGCCCCGTCCTTATTATTCCACATATCAAATACTTGCTTGTCTGCAAAGTTTCTTTTAAGTTCTGAAAGAGGAAGGACTTTTAATTCTAAATCCTTGCAAATTTGAAATACATCTACTGGAATAGTTGATATTTCTTGGGCAAGTAAAAAATTATAGGCAATTTCTGTTATCTGTTTATAAGTTTTCATTATCCTTTGAAAAATTAGGAAATGCTTCTTTGGCATACTTAAGTAATGTTTCTTGCTCTGTTTGGGTTAAATTTTTTGCACCTCGTGCAATCATAGAAAAATAAGGGGATATATCATCTCTTTGGGGTGAGTAGTATTTCAGAAAAATATCAATATCAACTTGCAGTGCTTTCGCAATTTTGATTAAAGTTTCAAGCTCTGGGTAAACGGCATCTTGTTCTATTCTAGATATGGTTGCGTTGCTAATATCACATTTTAAGGATAGGGCTCTTTGACTCAATCCTTTTTTCTCTCGTAATTCTTTAATTTTCTCGCCAATAGTCATTGTAATTTCCTTTTTTTAATTTAATTATACCATATATGTTACTTAAATGCAACAATGTAAAAGGTTTTTTTAAATTTGCATATAAAAAGTGTTGCATTCGTGGCACAAATATGATATTATGATGTTACATTCCCGTAACAGAGGTTATATATGAAAATTATTTTGAAAAATGGTAGTCTATTTGCTTTGCAGGGATTTATGACTGAGCAAGAGTTTGCAAACAAACTTGGAGTAAGTCGTGAGCAACTTTGGCGAATAAAAAAACGCAAATCCTTTGTAGGAAAAAATTTTGTTTCTAAATTTAAGAACGCTTTTCCAAATGAGAATTTAGATAATTATTTTTCCTTTGTAGATGTTGAGGATGGCTAGATTATGGCAATTAAAGTAGGAATAATTGCATATCGGGATAGCAACGGGGAGTTTGCAGATCCAAAGCCATTGCTTAAGTCTGATACTTCCGACTTGATTAAACAGCAATCATTTTTGCTTGACAATCTCAAAAATCTTTGGGCGAACGGGTTCGCCGATTACATTAAATCTCTAAACTCGGAGCAGGCAAGCATTGGTGCCGAGCCAAGCGAAGAGTTTTAACTTGTGGCTTATGTCACACTTATGGCTAACAAGTTAGTCATTATCTTTACGAGGTGTCAAGCTACATCTCGGCACAAATCATTTTGAAGTGACAAAACGCCCCTAATTCTGTTTGGGTATCGCTGTACTTACCGAGTGTCAAGGGGGGGGGCGTTTAGAGCCTTACAGGGCAAATTACAGTTAAAGAGAGGATAAAAAATGAGAAAGGGACGAATTGTGCCAGTGTCTGAAGTTGAGAAGGCTCAAAAAAAGGCTACAGAAGCAAAAAACAAACTCGATTTGCAAAACGCAATAACAAGTGTCTTAACCCACGATTGGCAAGCACATCGAGATGTACATCTTGCACTAAACAAAATTTTAGATAGGGATTTGGAGTATATAACGCTTAGCGACGCATTGGCAAGATATAGCGATACGGTTAATCGCATCGAGTTCAAAAGAGAAAAAGCAGGCGCATACTCCAGTCAAGAAAAAATCTATATCAGACTTAAAGGAGTTAATTAATCATGAGCAACAAACCAAACAAAAAACCAAAGACCGCCAAAGAATTAAGCGAAAGCTTAATTGCCTCGCAAGATGTTATAACAACGGCAATTAATTTATGTGATTTGTTGTCAAGCTATGCATTTTGTATGTGTCATGAGCGGCAGAACACAAAAGGCATTGTCGAAAAAACCGTTAATATCGCCGAGTTATTATCAACTATCCTAAAGCCTGTTGAGTTTGCGATTAGCGATGCGGAGTCAAGTATCGAAGATATTATACAAGGAGCTGAAGCCAAATGAAAGATAATTTAGATATAACGCTCGAAGCTTTGGACGAGGTAATGAAATTTGACAACTTAAAAACGGTTGAGCGTATTATTGAGCCACTTATTAAAAATCAAAGACCGTTTCGATTAACGGTGCGTTATATGCCTAAATATCCCACTTGTGGAGCAACCAAAGGCATAGAGCATTCCGAATAATAATGCGGTGTGTGTAGTCCAGACGTCTGGACAAAGGAGCTGCAGTTATGACAGATATTGAATTTTTAGACACAGTTAAAGCTATTGTATTTAGAAAAATAGCATATGACGCTAAACAAGAAAGTACAATACCTTTGATTTTGACCGCCTCAATAAGCGGGACAGAAAGCACAAGCACCATTTTAAGAGAGGTAAATGATAATGACGTATCAAAAGATATTCGATAATATCAAGACCGTAACAAGTCTTATGCATAGTTTATCGATTGACGCGCGTGCTTATTTTGCAAGTATTAATCCGGAAGCTTTTAGCGTTGACGAGTTTTTACTCCTCTCGGAAGAAAATAAAATGCTTAAAGAGCAAATATATTATGCTACCGAGCGTGCCGAAAAGCTAGAGCGGTTAATGCGTAATAAAAGCGACACCGCCGTTAAAGCTGAAAAATATTATAAAACAGATTACTACGCTTTGCAAAAGGAGCGTATGGCGTTAGATTCAGATTATGCTGTGCGGCAAAAAGCAAAGCAAAAAGTCTATCAAGAGCGACACAAGGAAAAAATGGCAAACGACCCGGAGTATGCCGCCAAAGTTAAAGCCTCTCAACAAGCTGCCGAGCGTCGGCGTATAGAGCGCATCCAAAACGACCCGGAGTATGCCGCCCGTATAATCGAGCAACGCAAAATCAATCAAAGCCGCAGATATCGCAAGAAAAAAGCGGCAAAGGAGTCGCAATGTTAAACAAAAAACCAAACTATGGCAAAAAGAGCCACGCACTAAGTAATATCTTTTCAGCTCATGAGAGTTATTTTGGCGGCAAATTTGACGATAGCAACGAGCTTGAGGAATACCGACAGCATATTTTTTATGTCTTAGCAAAGTCACCGCTTGTATTTGTCAAGTTCAATCAAATGCCGAGCAATGGCTTGACACAACGCCCTTTTGTAAATCTTGATATAGATTTGGGCGAATTAGAGGATTAATTATGGCAACATCGAAAAAATATTACTGGATAAAGTTAAAAGACAGCTTAATGACCGGAGACGCATTTGACTTTCTTATGAGTAAAGATAATGGCTCGGATTATGTTGTTATATATCTCTTGCTTTGTCTAAAGACAGTAAATACATCCGGCAAGCTCGAGGGTAAGGTTGGTGAGGTTATTGTCCCGTTTACGCCCGCTAAAGTTCAGCGTGATTTGAAATATTTTCATATTGATACGATTTTAGTCGCATTTGAGTTGTATAAATCTCTAGGACTTATTTACAAAGATAATGACGGCACTTTGCAAATAACGGATTATGAGGGTCTTGTCGGTTATGAAACTGGTAAAGCGGAGTTAATGCGCAAATTAAGAAAAAAACGCGCTGAAAGTGGTAACAAAACGGTAACATTGTTACCAAAATCTAGTAACAATGTTACGGAAGAGAATAGAGATAAGAGTATAGATATATTTATATCTAAAGATATAAATAATACTGGCTCAAATCAAGATTTGAGCAGAGAGTGTATTAATTCCGAATATGTCAAAAAGAGTTTTGACGAGTTCTTTATCCTGTATCCTCGTAAGCACGGCAAGTCAGAGGCATACAAGGCGTACTTTAAATTATTTTCTAAGCTCAGAACAGAGCAAGAGATTATTACATTGGCAAGCAATATACTTGCCGGACTTAAAATTATGGTCAATGAGTGTAACCGCACAAAGACCGAAACAAAATACATCAAGCTCCCGTCTAACTGGTTATATGAGGAGCGTTGGCTCGACCAATACGAGCCTGCAGGAGTTGCTGCCTCTGATGTGCCTATAAACCCGCTCACCGGAGAGCCGTACGACAAATTTGATTGCGCTATGCCTACCCCGCATGAGCTTGAACATTGTTCATATCCTCAACCGCTTGCCGATTATATCAAAAATACTTACGGCGTAACGGTTAAAATAACGGGAGGCGAATAATGAAAAGATTAAGCGAAATCATTGGCGGCTTTTGGTCTAAAAGACCCGACTTACAAGAAATTGAGCAACGCATGGCTAACCTAAGCCAGTTAGAGAGCGTCAACTTTTGTAAACAACAAGCTATCGAAGAGGCAAGCGCAAGAAACGAAAAACCGCCGGACGGTGTCTTTGGCGGTAAAGAGTGTACTGTTTGCAAAATGAAACGAGTTGTTTATTATGTACATCAACATCCTGTAGCAGGTGCAGCATGTGCTAGATTATTCCCGATATATGACAAGCCGTGTATTTGCGTTATGCAATACTACGTCAAAGACGATTACGGCAACTATAGGCGCAAGCCAAAACATGAAGTGCCTACATGGTTAGGTGGTAACTTTAAAATAATTCCAGATGTCTGTAATAAACACATGCCGCGCGGCTAGCCGCGCCAGTCCCACCAGTGGGACTAAACTACAAATGTGCCATGTAATACAGCGTGGCATAGAGGACAGCATATTGATTATTTTGCATATTTGCGTCTTTGCCTATGTAGTACCTATACAGGTATGCGGGGGTGCGTAGCGCCTCCTCATACCTGTATAGGTACTACATAGGCTAGGCGAATTTAAAATTGTTCTATAAAGAATAATTTTGTTCTAAAATTGTTCTAAATAAATCATAAATAAACAAAAAAGCCAATCTAAAAAAATTTTGAGCAAGCGTACGCGTCAAAATTTTTAGATTGCTTTGACTGTTATCAGCAATAAGAATAATGCGAAGCATTATGAAAAAAGCACAGTGCGCCACAAAAATACAAGGTCAGTCCCACCGGTGGGACTGCCGCTCCGGGAGAATTAAAAATGAAATTCGAATATAAAAACAATCCAATAATAGCCGGTTATATAACCGATGTAATCGAGCTTAAGTATGACAAGAACAAAAAGCCGTATTGCTATTTTGACATCAAGGTCAAAAGACTAGATTTGAAAGTAGGCACGGAATATGAGTTCTTTGACATAAGACTTAATGACGATGCCGCCGTTGACTTTGTAAACTGTGGAGCAAAAGCCGGATGGGGGCTTGAGGTGCTTAGAGGAGTGTTAAGACGCACCAAAAAAGACAGTACCGGCAAACGCCACGAATATATCAAAGCCTTTCAGGTTAAGGTATTCCCGCCCGAAACTGCAAAAGCTGAATAAGCATTCCAGACGTCTGGAATACAAAAAAGTCCCACCGGTGGGACTTTTTTATTTGCCTGTTCGGCTGATTATTATACCAAATACGCTATCAAGATACATAAAATGCGTTCTATTCGTATTTGGCTTGCTTTGGTAGGACTGAGTGGACTCGAACCACCGACCCCCACCTTATCAGGGTGGTGCTCTAACCAGCTGAGCTACAGTCCTATATTGGATATTCTGGTAATATTTGATTGAGATGCCTAAATCAGTACAGTCGCACCAATTCAGTAGCAAAATATAGTATACCACTAATTATTGGTATTGTCAACAAAAAAAGTAGCTACTATAAAATTTTTGCAAGTATCTGAACAAATAAGTCATATTAATTTATTTCAAATCAACCTTAAAATGCTGTACAAGGGATTGTCGATTTGATATACTTTGAATTAAGTATTTTTTACAAATAGGGGTTTGCTGTTATTTTTAATAAGAATGACAAGAGATTGATTATAGCTGGTTGCAGTCTTGCGGCGTCGGGGGCTATAGGTGCGTATACGGTGGCGCAATGGACTGTTAGTTTGAGCGACAGACCGTTGATGCTACTTATTATGCAGTTTGCTTTGCAGACGATACCGCATATTTTGATGTACTTTTTTACATATAAGCTTATGCGCAAATTTAGATACTCGACACTTTTGGCGGTATCTATTTTTGCACGAGTGATGTCTATATCAGTATTTTTTGTATTTGCTCTTTTTGGACAAATGCTTTTTGGCAACATACTGTTTGGTATTTTGGCGGGAGCGGGCAACGGAATGTTTTGGTGTAGCTATAATGTTGCGCTTAATAGGGTAGAAAGACATAATTTTAAGCGGTTTTTGAGTACAGAAGGTAGCCTTGCAGAGATTTTGTCTATCGGCGCACCTATTATTATGGCGGTAAGTATTATAATATTCGGCAATGTTCATGATTTGCCGCTTCAGGTTTATATAACGCTGTTTATACTTAATGTTGCCCTAAAGATTATGGCATTATTTGTCATTGTAAGAATTAGGGGTGACAAAGAAGAAGGTGTACTAAGTCTTAAGGGGAAGTTTTTTAAGCGAGATGACAAGTTATGGAATAATATGATTATATTCAGCTTATTTTTTGGTATTGTATCGGGCGTAGGGGGCAGTCTTGGCGGTGTAATACTTATATTGTTTACGCAGAGCGGACACTCGCAAGTTGTCTATCTTATTGTATTGTCGGGCTGTATGCTAGCGGCATCAGCGGTATTATTCTTGTATAGAAGAATCCGAATCGGCAACAGATTTTTGTACTACTTTTTTGTAACGGCAGAAGCAACAGTTTTTATCATAATTAGCTTTTTGTACGGAAGTTATGTAATGCTTATTGCGTGCGGACTAATATTACTTGCCCAAAATATTTCTGTCAAAATGCGTCTACCGCTTGAGGTAGCTTGCCATGTAGAGGTGCTGTCATCCTATCTCGAAAAAGAAAAAAATGTCGCAGGACGATATTTTGTCAGAGAGATGTTTATTGTTATAGGAAGACTAATCGGAGCAGCTGTCGCACTAACCTTTGCCCTAACAATAGTAGCACCATACTACTTTTTGGCGGCAGTCATATTCGGCTTTGTAATATTCAATGCACTAACAGTCATTTGGTACACCAAAGTGCTAAAAGGTGCAGGCAAACTAAGAGCCCAAAAACAAGCAGAAGAAACAAATGCAAAAATCCAATCCGAAAATCCTGTTGCTGTGGCATGATGTAAGAGATTGGAGTGTATGATGATGTTCGATTAAAGGTAAGGAGTATTTATGGCAAATAAAACTAAACCGTACAGCGAAGTAGAGGCAAAGTTAGGCAAGGCAAGTTCTGCGTGGGAAAAACTAACGGGATATATTCGCTTTAATTATGAAATGGACGAAGATTGGTGGGCAGGCAATCCGAACCATAAGCATCACAGCAATCTAAGGTTTCGCCGAGGCGGCAAAACTCTGGTTACACTTTGTATTCGTCAAGGTTATTTTATAACGGCAATTGTGCTGGGGCAGGAGGAGCGTGATAAATTTGAAGAGCAACGAAAAGAATTTGGCGATGTTATTTGCAAAGAATACGATAACGCAGAAGTTTTGCATGACGGCAAATGGCTAGGATTTGAAATATATGATGAATCTTTGATAGATGACATATTTCGATTGCTACAAATTAAGCGTAAACCTAACCGCAAGATTATGCCGAAAAGCTTTGATAACTGCGGTCGCCTTGATATTGGGTTGCCGCATACTGAAATCACAAAAATTATAATGAACTAGACAAGACTTTTCTGGTCATAGCACATAATGTTGTGATATGACTGTACTGTTTAAGAGGTCTTATGAAAGAAGGGTTATTTCAAGAAAATATTTCTTTTCACTACAATAAGTTATTGAATGCACTATATATGTTCGCAAGTCCTTTTGAAATTCAAAGAAACCATTGTTTATATTCCCCGACATATATAGGTAGAGATATTTATGAAAACTTTGAAGATACTAATATAGATATATTTGCTGATGATCTTGTAGAGTCTGGTAAAATTTCTAGAGAGGTAAAAGAAGAAGTAAATATCATATTCACCAATTTTTCACGAGCGTGGAAGAATATAAATTGGTCTACTCATGGTGTCAGTAAAGAGCATTTTTGGGAAGAGCAAAGAAAGCAAGCATTAAGTATTCTTGAAAAGTTGAAAGAGCCGTTGCGTATTCCAGCGGATTATGAAGTTATAGATGGTGATTGAAGCACTCCAAGATAAATTCAAAATAAAAGGGGACAGATGTATATCACAAATACAATGGTCCCCTTTTGTTTCTCTTTCTTTACAACCTTAAGCCAAGTGCCAAATTTTCAAGTTTTTAAAAAACTAAACTATTTTAAACTAAGTATTTTATATTATTTCGCAATCTGCCGTCCCTTTGTGTTATTGCTAAACAAGCCAACCACCAGCGTTTATAACGAAAGGGGAACCTAGCCCTATTAAGCAAAAACAACTAAAAGTGGCGGTCAGACGATTCCATTTAAGCCCTAGATTTGATATAATAGTGGTAACCAGCCGCTGGTAAATCGAAAAAATGAGATGCCAAAATGGAAAAAGAAAAAGTTTGCCAATGTCCAACTTGCAAATGCAAGAACTGTGCAAATGCACGCTAGAGTGTAACTGCGGATGCGGTTGCGGAAAGTAGGAGAACCAAAATGGACACAAAAATTGTCGGAGAGAGAATCTCCGAAGGGCGGAAAAATAAAGGGCTTTCGCAAGCACAGTTCGCAGAGCTTGTGAACATAAGTCCACAAGCCGTTGGCAAGTGGGAGCGTAGCGAAAGCCTTCCCGACATTTTTATGCTGGGAAGAATTGGGGAAGTCATAGGAACGACCGATATAAACTACTTCCTTGGGAAAACTCCATGCTCATGCAATTTCTGCGAATGCTGTCAAACGAGGTGCAAAAATGAGCATTAACAAATACCAAAAACAGTCAATAAAGAAATACGACAAAATTGCAACGAATTACGACCAAACACTTGAAGGAAAAGCCACGGCAAAATCAAAAGTAAAAATACTTGAAATGGTAGAACCAGCCGACGGCGACAAGGTTCTTGATGTTGGGTGCGGAAACGGAAGCCTAATTGGAGCGGTTAAAAAGAAGGCAAACATAGAAGCTTATGGCGTTGATGTTTCGTCTGGTATGATAGAAGAGTGCCGAGAGCGGTTTAAGGAAATAACATTCCAAATTGCAGTCTGTGAAAATTTGCCATTTGAAGACGAAGAACTCGACATAATAACTATGAATTGCGTTTTGCATCACCTAAAAGACCCGCAAGCATTTTATAGAGAAGCACACAGAGTGCTGAAACCTAACGGAACACTTTTAGTCGGCGAATTATGGTATCCAGCCGTAGTTAAACAATTCGTAGACTGGATAATCCTGCCACTTTTAAGGGCTGGCGACAACAAATTATTCAGCCACGGCAAACTAAAACGCATGGCAACTGACAACGGATTCAGTCTAGGGCGAATATACAAGAAAGGAAGCGTGCAGATAGTCGAGGCGATAAAAGAACTTTAATACAACAAAACAAAGTGGTCTAAGTGTACGGTGTTGGTGATAACTTAATCTGAACTTAAAAAAAGACCGCCTTATGTAGGTGGTCTTTTTTTGGGGTTTAGCTTTTTAACACAGCACCTTTGGCTGAGTTGGTAACGGCTTTGCTGTATCTTAGGAGATAACCTTTAAGTTCTAAGTCTTTTAGTCTGGTCTTTTTCATTCTGGTGGATAGCTCTTTAGCGGAGACATCAAGATTGATTTTGCTTGTATTTAGGTTGATGTCTATTTTGTCGCCGTTTTGGATGTAGGCAATTTTACCACCTTCGTACGCTTCGGGGCAAATGTGTCCTACTGATAAGCCCCGTGTCGCACCGCTAAAGCGACCGTCTGTAATAAGTGCGACATCCTTGTCTAGACCCATACCTGCAAGGGTTGCTGTAGGTCCTAGCATCTCACGCATTCCGGGACCGCCTTTTGGTCCTTCGTACCTGATAACCACCACATCGCCCTTGACTACCTTGCCGCTACCGATTGCTACTGTTGCTTCTTCTTCGCTATCAAATACCTTTGCTTTACCGCTAAAAGTCTTGATAGATGCATCAACACCGCTATGCTTGATGACCGAGCCTTCCTCGGCGATATTGCCTGTGAGAACCTTTATACCGCCTGTAGGGGAGTATGGGTTGTCTTTAGGACGGATAACATCAGGATTAAGGATAGTGCTGTCAGCGTAAGATGCCGAAATAGGTGAGCCTGTCACGGTAATAGCATTACCGTCAATAAGTCCCAGCGTATTAAGCTCATTAAGAATAGCCATTACGCCGCCTGCACGATTGAGGTCTTCCATATCTTGACTAGAGGCAGGGGACAGCTTGCAGAGCGTAGGGGTTTTTGCACTGACTGCCGCAATTGTTGTGTAGTTAAGTTGCACATTACATTCGTGTGCGATTGCCAGTAGATGCAGGATACTGTTAGTAGATGCACCTATTGCCATATCAAGCGTTACAGCATTATTAAAGGCTGCTTGGGTCATAATACGGCGGGGGGTAAGGGCATCGTGGACTAGCTTCATAATCTGTCCGCCTGCTTTTTTTGCAAGTCGTAGTCTGTCAGCCGAAACCGCAGGGATAGAGCCATTGCCGGGAAGTGCAATACCGAGAGCCTCGCAGATGCAGTTCATACTGTTAGCCGTATACATACCGCAACAGCTACCGCAACCGGGGCAAGCCGAATTTTCGATTTGGGCAAGCTCTGTCGCTGAAATCTTACCTGACTTAACCGCACCTACCGCCTCAAATACATTTGACAGTCCGATTTTTTTGCCGTTATGATAACCGCTTAGCATAGGTCCGCCGCTTACAAAAATCGCAGGGATATTAGTGCGTGCAGCACCCATAAGCATCCCCGGTACGATTTTGTCACAGTTAGGAATAAACACCGCACCGTCAAAAGCGTGTCCCATAAGCATAGTCTCAACGCTGTCGGCGATTAGCTCACGAGAAGGCAGGCTAAAACGCATTCCTGCGTGTCCCATTCCAAGCCCGTCGCACATTCCTATACTAGGGATAATCATAGGTACACCGCCTGCCGCCCAAACACCTGCCTTAACAGCCTCGGCAACCTTATCAAGGTGCATATGACCAGGGACAGCCTCGCTAAAAGCACTGACAATAGCTATAAGCGGTTTTTGAAGGTCCTCGTCATTAAGACCCAATGCCTTATATAACGAGCGTTGCGGGGCTTTGTCGATACCTTGTAGTAATTCTTTTGACATAGTAGTATGTTCTCCTTGAAATAAGTAAGAAGTAAAAAGTAAAAGGTGTTGATTAAGCTAGAATATTGGAACACTATTTTTAAGGGAATGCCGATTAAGCCCTAAGCAAAAATAATATCCAACAAAAATAGGGTGTCATTTCGACCGAAGCGGAGAAATCTACTCAAAAACTGTACGATAACACGACAAATAAGGAGATTTCTCCGCTTCGGTCGAAATGACACCCAACCAACGACACTTAATTCTTAACTTAATTAATACTTTTCACTTTTCACTTCTTATTCATACATTTTTTTAGTTGATTTCTTTTTTGCTCCAGCTCATTTTTTCTCTAAGCTCTTCGCCGACTTTTTCCATCGGATGCTTAGATTCTTTTTCGCGTCTTGCTAAGAATGCTTTGCGACCGCCTTTTCCGTTTTCGGCAAGCCAGTCAGAAGCAAATTTGCCGGACTGAATTTCTTTAAGCACTTTTTTCATAGCGGTCTTAGTGTCTTTGGTGATGATTTGGTCACCGACAACATAGTCACCGTATTCGGCAGTATCAGACACGCTGTAACGCATAAGGTTAAGTCCGCCTTGGAAAATCATATCAATAATCAATTTCATTTCGTGGCAACACTCAAAGTATGCCATCTCAGGGGAGTAGCCTGCCTCTACAAGTGTCTCAAATCCGCATTTGATAAGTGCAGATAATCCGCCGCAAAGTACAGCTTGCTCACCGAATAAGTCTGTTTCAACTTCTTCTTTGAAAGTAGTCTCCAGTACGCCGCCTCTAGATGAGCCAATACCGTCAGCATAAGCAAGAGCTGTTTTTTTAGCGTTACCGCTGGCGTCTTGATAGATAGCAATAAGAGCGGGGACACCTTTGCCTTCTTCGTATTGAAAACGAACGGTATGTCCGGGACCCTTAGGAGCACACATAATAATGTCCACATTTTTTGGCGGTACGATTGTTTTGAAGTGAATGGAGAAACCGTGTGCGAAAACTAATGTTTTGCCGCCGGTTAAGTTAGGAGCCATTTCGTCATAAACAGCTTTTTGCAAATGGTCGGGGACAAGCATAGTGATTATGTCTGCTTTTTTTGCGGCATCAGCGGCACTAAGCACCTCAAATCCTTTTGCCTTAGCCTTAGCATAAGTAGGTGAGTCGACTTTGTCGCCGATAATAACCTTGTGTCCGCTGTCACGCAAGTTAAGTGCATGAGCGTGTCCTTGTGAACCATAGCCGATTATAGCAACGGTTTTGCCCTTAAGTAAAGAAGGGTCACAGTCTTTTTGATAGTAAAGTTTGGTTGACATGATGTATAGTATCTCCTTAAGATGTTGTTGTTTATAATTCAATGCTCAGTGCTTAGTGCTCAATGCTCAATGATTGATAAGAGTTTTAATACCCCCATCAACCATTGAGCATTGAGCACTAAGCACTGAGCATTTTATATCTTGTTTTTGCCTCGTTCTATCGCTGTTAGTCCTGTGCGTACAAGTTCGATAATTCCGTACTTATGCATAATCGATATAAAAGCATCTATCTTATCGTGTTCGTCCGTAAGCTCAATTACAGCTGAGCTGGCAGAGCGGTCGGCGATTGTTGCGTTGTAAGAGTTTACGGCATTTTCGATGTCAGATTTTTGGCTGGGGGAGTATTGTATTTTGATTAGAAGTAGCTCCCTAGTAATGTCGTCTATTCCTTTTAACCTTGTTACTTTGACAGTATCGGGGAGTTTTTCTAACTGTTTGACAATCTGAACAATAGTTGCCTCATCACCACTTGCACATATGGTCATACGAGAAAGTCCCGCATCTTCCGTTGCACAAACAGACAAACTATCGATATTATAACAACGGCGTGCAAAAAGCCCCGAAATACGGGTAAGTACACCACTATGGTTGCGCACAAGCGCTGCTATTATGTGAGAAGAATGGGACATAATCGTATTAAGTTCTCCAATTATCGTATAATTATTCAAAGTCAGTAATAATTTCCTTTACACCCTTGCCCGGTGGAATCATCGGCAATACATTGTCGTCACAGCTAATTTTGCAGTGTATTAGCACAGGTTTTTTGTGTGATAATGCACGCTTGACTACTTCATCTACTTTGTCATTAGATTCTAGCTTTTCGTACTTAATTCCGAATGCTTTTGCTAACAAATCGTGACGGGTAGGGAAGGTAGGTGTAGTTGACGAAAAGCGTCTGTCATAGAATAATTTTTGCCACTGTCTGACCATTCCCAAAACGCTGTTATCTAAGAGAAAAATCTTGACAGGCAGATTGTTTTTTGATATAGTGGCAAGCTCGTTAAGGTTCATATGAAATGACCCGTCACCTGTAATCAAAACAGTCTTTCCGTAGGGGGTTTCGCCTTTGGAATTTGGTTTTTTGCCGTATGCTTGTCCAAAGCAAGAACCGATTGACGCACCCATTCCGAAGCCCATTGTGCCTAAACCGCCACTTGTAACAAAAGTTCGTGGCCGCTCGAATTTGTAGCTTTGTGCCGTCCACATTTGATGCTGACCTACATCGGTTGCCACAACTCTTTCGGGAGGTGAGTATTTTTTGATGGTTTGTAATATCAAACGAGGGTCAAGGTCGCATTTGCACTCGTATGAGCCTGCAATTTGCTGATTAGCTATCTTGTCAGCCCAATGACCTGCTCCACGAGAGGGCATACCGTCAAGGAGCGGATATAGTTTTTTGAGGATAGTCTTGACATCGCCGGTAATATACTCGTCAGGTTGTATATTTTTGCCGACCTCGGCAGGGTCTATATCTATATGGACAATCTTAGCATTAGGTGCAAAAGTTTCACGATTACCCATAACTCTGTCACTAAATCGTGCGCCCAGTACAATCAAGGCATCACATTCGCTCACGGCTTTCATAACGCCTTTGTGACCGTGCATACCAATCATACCAATTGCGTTAGGGTGAGAGGAGGGGAATCCGCCCAATCCCATAAGTGAGCAAGTAACAGGTGCGCCGATAGTTTCGGCAAGTTTGATAACCTCGGCATTAGCGCCGCTTGTAACCGCACCGCCCCCTAGATATATAAGAGGTTTGGAGCAGGATTTCAAAAGCTGAGCAATATTGCTTAGTTGCGCAGTTGCACACTTGTCGAGCGGAGAGGTTTTGGGTGTCGCACGGGGAATATTAACAAAATCGCAGTCCGCTTGCTGAATATTCTTAGGAACATCAATAAGAACAGGACCGGGTCTGCCGCTTTGTGCAATTTCAAAAGCCCGTCTGATTGTAGACGCCAAATCTTTGACATCTTTGACGATAAAGTTATGCTTAGTCACAGGCATAGTTATGCCGGTGATGTCAACTTCTTGAAAACTATCCCGTCCGATAAGAGGTAAGCCCACATTGCCCGTAATCGCCACAACAGGAATACTATCCATATAAGCGGTAGCGATACCTGTAACAAGATTAGTTGCACCCGGTCCGCTTGTTGCGATAACTACGCCTGTTTTGCCGCTGACTCTTGCATATCCGTCTGCTGCGTGTGCCGCGCCTTGCTCATGCGAAGTCATTATTTGGTTAATACGGTCTTTAGCCAAATAAAGTTCGTCAAAAATATCCAAGACAGCTCCGCCGGGATATCCGAATACATGTTGTACGCCTTGTTCGATAAGGCATTCTATAATTATCTTTGCACCTTTCACAATCTATATAAGTATATCAAATTAAGGTTTGATTGTCAAAAGAAAAAACTATACAAATCCACAAAATAAATGAAAAGTAAGATAAATAAGATAAAAACAAAATAATAGCAAGAAAAATTATGGGTTTTAGATGTAATCAAGTATTTATAGAAACCTACATTGCTCACCCAAAAAGTTTTTAAGAATGTTAATTGAGGATTTTGGTTATTTTATGAATATAGAAAATTAAGAAAAAATCCGTTCTTAGTATATTAGATGCAAAAATGCTTGCAAAATTTATTTGAGTATGATATAATGCTACAAATAGGCAATAATAGCATATATAGTATAAATAAGTATGCAAATTTAATGGAATACAATTGTGTAAATAAGAATTTTGAGTCGAGTTTGCACTTATATAGTATAATTAAGGAGTAAAAAATGAAAAAGAACAAGTCTAAGTTGTTTTTGGTGGCATTAGTTGTTTTGCTCACTGCTTTTGTATTTGTGGCGTGCCGAAACAACAATAATGAGTCAACATACTTTACGGTGACCTTTGTAGACGCAAGTGGTACCCATCAGTTTGCAGATCAGACAGTAGAGACTGGTGGTCGAGTGACACCGCCTCAAGTGGTCGCTATTGAAGGTTACACCCATTCTTGGCACACCGCAAATATTGGAGGTCAAGAATGGAACTTCTTGACCAATACGGTGACAAGTGATATTACTTTGTATCTTAGACGCACGCCAAATGTACCAGTAACAGGAGTAACACTGGCAACAAGTGCAGCAACGCTAGAGATAGCAGGCACATACCAGCTAGTAGCAACAGTTAATCCAACTAACGCAACTAACCAAGATGTAACATGGTCATCAGACGACACAGCAGTAGCGAC
>Ga0123355_10001001_pt1 | contig 39166 bp, 35 predicted proteins | sample TergutEmb28metaG_3_FD_89872 | JGI IMG/M metagenome (GOLD analysis project Ga0123355, IMG submission 89872) | Embiratermes neotenicus P1 segment gut microbial communities from Petit-Saut dam, French Guiana - Emb289 P1 | ecosystem: Host-associated > Arthropoda: Insects > Digestive system > Gut ...
ATCTGCACATACAGGGAAGCAAAGCATACAATGTTTGCATTTGTCTTCAACCCATCCGACAATCATAGTTCTCCAGTCGCCTGTGTTAACGTCTAGTGAAGTTCCGCCACCAACAATGCTTCCGCCTGTTGTGACTTCTTTCCACGTTGCGTTCAAATTAGCATCTTTTACATAATTCATAGACCTTTAACCTCCTGCATCGAACGTTTTAGTGCTTTCATGTTGCCCTCGATAACTTGAGGCTTATTTGCAAATTTATGCTTCATGGATTCTTCCATGTCACGGAATAGTTCCTCTTCAGGAATAACACCGCTAACTTTAACAATAGCACCGAGCATTGGAGTATTTGGAATGTTTCTTCCAATTTCTTCTTCCGCAATTTTACCGGCGTCTATTGTGTAGATTTTCCCCTCATAACCTTCTAGTAAAGGTCTTAATTCTTCGGGCTCTTTTGCTGAGTTGATGACGATTCCTCCGTCTTTTTTTAGACCGCCTGTGACATCAACTGCTGTTAACAGCGTTGCATCTACAACCACGACATAGTCGGGCTCATAAATGTTACTGTGAACTACACAACGTTCGTCACTGATTCGATTGTACGCAGAAATCGGCGCACCCATACGCTCGGGACCGTACTCAGGAAAACCTTGTACATATTTCCCGGTGTTGAATGCCGCGTCGGCTAGCAACAAAGATGCAGTTTTGGCACCTTGTCCGCCTCGTCCATGCCAACGTACTTCTACCATGTTTGACACTACTTATGACCACCTTTCAATAATATATAAAATCTCTAAATCCAGTTATATATATTATAGCATAGCGGGGGCTATGTCAAGGATTGAGGACATATATTTGTGGCAAAATTTGTATAAAATCTGTGGAAATTTAACATGACGTAAATTCGCGATAAAAATTTAGCTATGATAGCCCGTGCAATAGCATTTGTTAAACTTGCACAACGGATTTGGAAGAAATAACAGTTGATTGGAAGAAAGATTCATGTTATCATAGTTAATAACAGTAACTAACCTACCGAAAAGCTATTTCCTTCCATCCATAGAAAATACAAAAGGATTATTTGATATTATGAAAGCCGATAGCTCTACAGTAAGAATGATTAACCAAAAATCAATATTGCAGACCATCTATGAAAACGAGGGGATTTCAAAAGCGGATTTAGCGTCGCGTTTGAAATTGTCGAAGCCGTCTGTTTCAAGAAATGTTTATGATTTAATCGAAATCGGTATTGTTGAAGAGCAAGGCGAAGGGGAATCTGCAAAGAGCGGTGGGAGAAAACCCACAAGACTTTCTTTTAACAAAGATTTCCAATATATTGCTTCTGTGGATATTTCAATGAAGCGTCCTATATGCGCTGTGGGTGACCTAAGAGGTAACCTGCTTAAAATGTCAAAGCTTGATATAAGCAGATCTGCACCAGCGGAGCTGAAAAGGCAAAGTATATCTGACGAGCTTACTAAAATATTAAAAGAGTTATCAATCCCGCTAGATAAACTAGGACTAATCGTAATATTGCGTCCGGGTCAAATTGGAGCAGACAACGAAGTCATCTATGTTGATGAGCTTCACCATCCTTGGACTGAAATTGGACTAAAGGAGCACTTACAAGAATGCTTCAATACTCCTGTTTTGCAAAAAAACGAAGTTCAAATGGCTGCTCTGGGCGAAATGACAATGGGAGATGCGAAGCAGTTTCAATCTATTATATATGTGGCATGTGGTATCGGGCTTGGTTCGAGCATTATATATAAGGGTAAATTATTTCAAGGTGAGAACTATGGTGCTGGTGAATTAGGTGCATTTTTAATGCCTGATGGCAGACGATTAGGACAGGTTGTTTCTATGGAAGGTCTGCTTGAGCATATTTCTGCTATTTATAAAGTAATGGACTTTGAAGAAGTTGTAGAAAAATCACTTGCAGGTGACACTAAGGTAAATGACGGACTTAGAGATATCGGTCACATACTTGGGCAGCGTATATATAACTGTTGCATAATGATGGGTATTCCTACAGTGATATTTGGTGGGGACTACCTAAAGTTAGGTCCTGCTTTATTCGAAAGTATGGAAGAAACGATAAATCAATCCTTTTTTCCAACAAAACTAACAATTCAGAGAAGTAGTTTGCGGGAGTCTGCAGGTATTTTTGGAGCATTTGTCACAGCCAGAGAAACAATATTAAACAACATGATTGTTTAGTTAAATAGCCAAGTATATAGTCAAGTCGGGAGAATTCACGATGAGAGCATTTATTACAAAAAATAAAAAAACCTTCGCATTTACGTTGATGATGTTGCCGGGTGCAATATGGTTACTGTTGTTGCGCTATCTACCAATGGGTGGTGCAATCATAGCGTTTCAAGACTATCGACCATATCCGCCGAACCCAACATTACTCAACAACATTCTCAACAGTAACTTCATAGGTTTAGATAACTTTAGATTTATTTTCGCTTCTGACAGAGCGTGGATAATGATACGAAACACATTGGCCTACAATGCAGTGTTTATTATATTAACCACAGTTCTTGCCATTGCCATTGCAATAGCACTTAGTGAGTTGCGACGCAAGTTCTTTGCGAAACTATATCAAACGCTTATGTTCTACCCGTTCTTTATAAGTTGGGTTGTTGCAGGATATTTCGTATTTGCATTCTTAGATCCAACATTTGGACTGCTTTCACATGTTAGAAACTGGTATTTTGACCCAACAGGCTGGCCTGTGATTTTAACATCAGCTCATTTGTGGAAGAATCTCGGATTTAATGCAGTTATTTATCTGGCTGCAATTACTAGTATAGATCATGGTTTGTATGAAGCTGCTGCGATAGACGGTGCTTCAAAATGGAAACAGATTTGGTCTATAACAATACCTAGCATTAAGCCTATGATTATCATTCTATTTATTCTGGCTGTGGGTCGCATATTTAATGCTGACTTTGGATTGTTCTGGAATATTCCGCAGAACATGGGACCACTTCAAGGGGTGACTGAAGTTATGGACACATATGTATTTCGTATTATGAATGCGAATATCGCAGGTGCCACTGGCATGGCAGCAGCAGCAGGTTTATTCCAGCAAGTGATTGGATTTATATGCATTATGGGTGCCAACTCACTTGTACGTAAGCTGGACAGAGATAGTTCATTGTTTTAGATCTTGGTACATCAGATTTTTAAGATACTCTTAATGAGAGGACGTCATAATGGTTACAAAGAGCAAGTTTAGAGGTAATAGTGTAAGTCGCCTAAGTGAAGCATGTATTCATGTTGTTATTGGTGGTTTCGCACTACTCTGTGTTATACCTTTTATCTTCATAATTATAATTGCATTTTCAAGTGCGGAAAGTCTACGAACAATAGGATATTCCTTCTTTCCCACTGAATTAACTACTGCATCATTCCAAGCGGCCTTTGATATGGGAGATCAGCTTTGGCGCAGTTTCTTCAACAGTGTTTTTGTAACAGTTGTCGGAACATTCTTCTCAGTATTAATTACACTTCTATATTCATACGGCTTATCACGACCTGATTTTCCACTACGTAAGGGATTTGCATTCTTCTTGTTCTTCACAATGGTATTTGGTGGCGGTCTGGTACCAACAGTAGTTGTAATTCGCAATGTATTAGGACTAAGTAACAACTTCGGCGCTCTAATCATACCAGCAATGATTATACCGTTTCATGTAATCATTATGCGCACATTCTTAAAGTCATCTGTCCCCGAAGCACTGGTAGAATCAGCAAGACTGGATGGAGCAGGGGAGTTTCGTACACTATTCTCGATAGTGGTTCCGATTTCAAAGCCGGGCATTGCAACAGTAGCGTTGTTAACAGCCATAAACTACTGGAACGACTGGTTCTTGGCACTATTATTTGTACGTGACAGAACCCTGTTCCCACTGCAATACCTTTTGATGGAAATGCAACAGAACATTGAGTTTTTACGAAGAAATCTGGCTGTCGTTGGCGCTGCAAATGTTAACTTTGCAGATCTTCCCGGAGAGGGCTTGCGCATGGCATTGGCTGTAATAATCGTTTTACCAATTGCGTTTGCATATCCGTTCTTCCAGCGATATATAATCTCAGGTCTAACAATCGGCGCAGTAAAAGAGTAGATAAAAGTAACTGGGCAAAATTTCATAAGTGCTCAGATATACTTTTTGAATAAATTTATGGAGGAAACCAATAAATGAAAAAGCTTATTCAAAGAAGCAAAGGAATCAGAGGAAAGTTATTACTACTTCTACTTGCTGTAACAGTAATGGTAGCTTTCACAGTAGCATGCGGTGATGACGCAGCAGATCCTGCACCACCACCAACAGCACCTGCAGATACTACAGACACTGCAGATGCAACAGAAGATACAGACACTCCTGAAGCACCGGTAGTTACAGACACAACAGAAGTAACGATTTGGTTCATGGGTGGTTCTGTAGTAGAAGATTCAGCAGTAATCGAAGCAGCAAATGCACGTTTGGCAGAGCTGGGCGCCGGTGTTACAATCAACCCAATCTGGACAGGCGGCTGGGGCATGGGTGAGCCTGCACAAGTTGCATTGGACACAGGAGATAACACAATTGATATCTTCTGGACAGGTTCATGGGGTCTTAACTTCTGGACAAATGCTCGTGTAGGTAACTTTATACGTCTGGACAATCCGGATAACGATTTGTTAGCACGTTATGGTCAAGACATGCGCGCTGCTGTACCACAAGCACTATGGGATGCATTTACAACAGAAGGTCCATCAGGATTCGGTGTATACGGCATACCTGGTTACAAAGACTATGCACAAATGTATGCATGGGATGTAAACAACACAAGACTGGCAGAACTTGGTTTTGAATTCGACGAACTATTTGACGAAAATGGTATCAACTACAGTGTATTCTTTGATCCACAATTTGAAGCTGCAATGGCTGCTGCAAAGGAAATGTACGGAGATACATTCTTCCCACTAGTAATTGAGCCTGAACTATTTGTTCGTGCAGTATCAAATGCAGACTTTGACCTGACAGGTCTAAACGCATTCCACTTTGGCTTTGATCCGTCAAACCCTGCAAATCCTGTAGATCCTGTCATTGGTCTTAACTTAGAAAATGAAGATTTTCTAAATGTACTAGACAGATTGCATCACTTCTGGAATGAAGGTTTCATTGATCCACGTCTTGCAATTCCGGGCGAAGCAAGCACAGTGCTCGTTGAAGCACGTAATGCAGGGGAATATCTGTTCTCACAAATCGTTTATGCATACGGACATACTGCTTCAGCATCTGCTGACAGAGGTATAGATGCACGTTTCCCACCTCTAAGCAGACCAATTGTTTCATCAGTTTCTGCAGCAGGATCCGGTTTTGCAATTTCTGTATACTCACGTAACCAAGAAGCTGCAATGAGATTCATGAATGCATGGTACACAGATAATCAATTAGCTGTAATTCTTTCTGAAGGTGTTGAAGGTATCCACTGGGATGCAGACGCTGACGGTCTTGTCGTACTTAATTCAGACGCAAGAGCGGACTATGCACCATGGAGATTTGGTATGGGTAACATTTTTGTACTAACTCCAAGAGATACAGACGGTGTAGGATACTTTGACCGCTTCAATGCATACAATGCACAAGGCACAGGTACATCTTTACTAGGCTTCACTTTTGACAGTGATCCTGTAGGCTTAGACATGGCTGCACTACAAGGTGTTGTTGATCAGTTCCATCAAAGCTTAACAGTTGGTGCACTTGATCCTGCAACTGCTGTTCCGGAGTACTTAGCTGCTCTACGTGCTAATGGCATTGATAATGTGATAGCAGAACTAAATGCACAACTACAAGCATTTTACGCTGCAAGATAACAACTAATACCTGTTAAGAAGCAACTAAAGCCTCGAGGGAGTAAATCCTTTGGGGCTTTTCCCTATGTAAATCGAAACATTCTGTAATGTTATGGCCGTCTTGTGGACTTGTAATTTGAGTCTTAAAAACATAAGTAATCAAATCTCAATAGGTTGCGAAAAAGGAGATATTGTGGTAATATGACTGCGGTGAAACACATTTAAAATGGAGGTGAGCAAGTGACATCAAATCCACTTAAGTTGGGCAACTTGCGACTTGCAGTTCTCATTGACGCAGAAAACGTGCCACGTAATTGTATGAAGCGTGTGATGGAAGAAATAGCAATCTATGGAACACCCACGATAAAAAGAATATATGGTGACTGGACGAGTCCTGTTGTTTCAGGCTGGAAGTCGTCACTTTTAGAAAATGCAATCACGCCCATACAGCAATACAGCTACACATCAGGCAAAAATTCAAGTGACTCGGCTATGATAATAGACGCAATGGACATTCTATACACCGGGAAAACTGATGGCTTTGTGCTCGTATCCAGTGATAGCGACTTTACAAGACTCGCTATTCGCTTGCGTGAAGCAGGGCAGCGTGTTATAGGCATTGGCGAGCGCAAAACGCCAAGTGCGTTTATTGCAGCATGTGATAAGTTCACATATATTGAAGTTATTTTCGAAAGATTCGCAGAAGCACAACTTGAAGAAAACGGTCATGGGCTCGAGATTGAAACCCATAGTGGACAACAGCTAAACCAAATGCAACGAAACAAGTCCAAGACAGTGTCACGCCCTAATAACGAAAAAGTACCTGATTCAGTAATTAAGCTCATAGCAGATTCCATAGCTGACCTTGCAGATGATAGTAACTCAGTATTTATGGGTGAGTTGGGAAATCTTATGTTGAAAAAACAGCCTGATTTTGACCATAGAAATTATGGCTTTAAGAGTCTGTCTGCAATGATTAAATCATTAGACCGCTTTGAAACAGACTTTAGGCAAACAACTGACCCAAACATCAAGCATGTGTTTGTGAGAGATAAAGAAAGCTAATAAAGCTTGAGTGTACCGAAAGGAATGACCATCTTTAAGTGAGAAGACGAAGAACCGGATGTTTTGGAACATTCATAATTATACTACTAATAATAGCCGTGCCACTTGGTGTGTTACTTTATGATAGTAACACTCGATTAGTTACGTCTGAGTACGAACTATATTACGATAATTTGCCAAGTGCCTTTGATGGCTATCGTATTGTTTTGCTTGCAGATCTGCATGGAGCAGAGCATGGGGAAGATAACGAAAGATTGGTGCAACGAATCAGAGAAGCAGACCCTGATATCATAACCATTGCAGGTGATCTGATTGACGACTATCAACCAGGCAATACACTTGATCAACAGATGGAAATAGTTGAAACACTGGTGAGCCAACTTGTGGAAATTGCACCTGTATACTTTGTGACGGGTAATCATGAGTGGGCAACAGGAATGGTTCATGAGCTGTTTGCAATGCTTGAAGAAAACGGAGTCATAGTACTGCGAAATCAATACAGAACTATATCAATCGGTGGAGATTCCATTGTACTGGCAGGGGTTGATGACCCCAATGGTCCTGCAGATATGATAAGACCTGCGGAGCTTGTGGAGCAAGTTCGGGCTAGTGAAAATACTGATTTTATTATTATGCTTTCACATAGAAATAATAATTTGAGATTATATAGTGAGCTAGGGGTAGATTTGGTTCTAAGCGGACATGCACATGGTGGCATGGTTCGCCTACCCTTTACTGATGGTTTAGTAGGACCCCATGGCGAGCTATTTCCCACATACACAAGTGGTGTATATACAAGAGGTGATACAAACATGGTAGTTTCTCGAGGTCTGGGTAATCACTTTGGGTGGACACGCTTTTTGAATAATCCGCAAGTAGTTGTAGTAGAGCTGAGAGCGGGGTAAAAGGTGGCGAACTGCGTTCGCAGCCAAATCCCCCTCCAAAGAAGGAGAATTATATAACAAGTGTAGGTAGCTATGATACAGTTTGATGATTATAAGCATAAAATAACCGCTTTGCGAGGGACTCTCGACACAGTGAAACAAGCGCTGAAACTGGAAGAAGCGACTGCTGAATTACAAACACTTGAAGCAGAGAGTGTTCGTGATGGTTTTTGGAATGATTTAGAAAATTCTCAAAAGACATTGCAAAAAATCAAGCAACTCAAAAATAAAATTGATGGCTATGAAAAACTTGATTCGGCATGGAATGATCTAGTTGCACTGTGCCAAATGGGTGCTGAGGAGAAAGATGAGAGTCTACTTCCTGAGCTGGAAGAAGAGTTTAAGCAGTTTAGCCAAGCACTTGAAACATCAAGATTGGAAACACTTCTATCAGGGGAATATGATAATAGTTCTGCAATTGTATCCTTTCATGCAGGAGCGGGAGGAACAGAAGCGCAGGATTGGGCGCAAATGCTGTATCGTATGTATACTCGTTGGGCAGAGCGTCATGGAATGAAATACAAAGTGCTGGACTGGCTTGATGGAGAAGAAGCAGGCATGAAATCAGCATCAATTCAGATTGATGGTGAAAATGCATATGGCTATCTAAAAAGTGAAAATGGTGTTCATAGACTCGTGCGAATATCACCCTTTGACTCATCAGGACGTCGTCACACATCCTTTGCCGCAATTGAAGTCGCGCCTTTAATCTCAGATGATGTTGAGATTGAGATTAAAACTGAAGACTTGCGTATTGACACATATCGCGCGTCCGGAGCGGGCGGGCAACATGTCAATAAAACTGAGAGTGCCGTTAGGATAACACATCTTCCTACAGGACTTGTTGTTGCATGCCAAATGGAGCGTAGTCAACATCAAAACCGTGAAGTCGCAATGAGAATGCTACGCTCAAAGCTCATTGAAATAAAAGAGCGTCAACACTTAGACAAGATTGACGATATTAAAGGCGAGCAGATGAAAATTGAGTGGGGGAGTCAGATACGTTCATATGTATTTATGCCATACACTCTTGTTAAAGATAATCGAACAGGATATGAAAACGGTAATATAAGCGCCGTCATGGACGGCGACCTGGACGGATTCATCGAAGCGTACCTCAGCATGGGGTAAGGTTGCTGGACTTTCACATGACGTGATGTATAGTGCAGAATATTCTGTTTTGCTACGGTCAGTTCCGTAACAGTTGCCGGAATTCCCTCCGCAAATCAGAACATCCTGCACTATAAAGGGATATCCTGTGATTTAAAATTAAACAAAATCCCACGATTGCGACTTCAAAATCGAAGTGCTCTCGTGGGATTATGGTTTTTCAGTGTTTGCTTTTCTTTATCCTACCCGCCACTTAACTATCTGCGATTGCCGTTTTTATCAAACTCTTTTCTTAATGCTATTTCGGTAGGTATTATAGATATAACTGTAGCAATCACTGTAGCAAGTGGTGGTATCGCCATAACTAAAGCAGGTTCAAGTGTGAATACATCCAATGTAATAAGCAATAAACCTACAATTGAGAGCGCAGTGAGGATAGAGCCAAACACTATCATCAACTTCCCCCAATATCTGTGCGCGAATACCCAAGTATCCTGATTTTTGCAGGCCAGTGATGTTCTATACCCAACAAACCAATTTACTCTCTTTGGTAAGCCTATTCGTGTGAAAAGGCCGAACACGAGTAATACAAGTGGGAGTGCCAGCCCAAAGAAAATTTCACGAAATTCCATTTATTTCCTCCTCAATTTTAATTTTGTATGAACTAATTGACATTACCGTCATTGTGCAGGTTGCGCAGAATCCATAAAAATATTATCAGAAGTGAGTGGTTGTGCGAGAGAATGTTGAAAACAGACTTGTTTTTGTAGAAAAAAGACTGTGCTCAGATTTTGTCAACAAACCATTGACACTACAGCATAAATTGAATAATATTGTATGTGATTACAACAAAGCAGAAACACATGCACGGAGGTATTTACTATATGGCGTTGCTCATTGCTATATGTGATGACGAAATGAAAATAGGCGCAGAATTGGAAAGTGCCATATTAAATATACTCGGTAAGTTAAACATCAAGTGTGAGATTGATGTTTATTTTTCGGGGGAAGAGTTGTGCGCAGAGATTGAAAATGGAACCCATTATAATTTGATTTTCCTAGATATAGAGTTTGCTAAGAACGCCATTAATGGCGTCGAAGTCGGGAGGCTAATCCGCGAAACATACCGCAATGACCTGACCTCTATCGTATATATATCGTGGGAAATGAAATACTCTATGCAACTATTCGAAATTCGCCCATTGAACTTTCTGGTTAAGCCACTTAACCATGAAAAAATTAAAAGAGTGCTGAAAACATATCTGGATATAGCTGAGCCTTGGCAACGAGATTTTACATATAAAATCGGACACAACATACATACAGTAAAAGTAAAAGATATAATCTACTTGCAAAGCGATAACAGAAAGTTGATTTTACATTTAGCCGACGAAAGAAAAGAAGAATTTTACGGAACATTAAAAGAAGTATACTTGGAGCAGTTGCAGAAATTTGATTTTCTCCACATTCATGCGTCCTATGTCGTTAATTATGACTATATTGCGACAGCAAAATATAGTGAAATGATTCTAACTAGCGGTGAAGTGTTGCCTGTCAGCAAACCAAAGAGGGCAGGGATAAGAGAAGCCTATTGTGCCGTTATGGAAAGAAGAAAGGTTTAGACACATATGACACATATGATTCATCCAGTTGCGTATATCTTATCTGTTGCCATAGCGACACTTACCATAGAAAGAGCAATGAATGTATTTTTTGATAAAAGAAAAACACATATTGTAGTTGTAGTTTTATCATATGTATTTTTGTTTCTCACATTTACGATTCATTTGAACGAAATCGTAGATGTGTTGTTACATTTGCTAGCCTTAGCGCTGATCTCATTAAATTATGAATCTGTTGCGGTAAAGCGAGTGGCGGCAGTAGCTATAGGTCATTATATAATGCTATCCCTTACAGATATAAATCTGCTTCTTGCACGCTCGCTTCCTGATACTTGGTTTGTGAGCAATTACATTTTGGCTTTAATATTTTCAAGCCTCTTTATTTACTTGATTGCATTGCTAGTATTTCCGCTGTTTAAGCATATCAAGAAAGCAACAATTAATCTGAAAAAACTATGGCTACCAATCATAATTTTTCCGATAATGCACACAACAGTCCAGCTTTTCCGTAATATACATGGAGAATACACTGCAGCCGTGTTAATTTTTCTCAACACATCAGGAGCACTTTTAATATTCCTCTTTCTATATAACCGTCTTTCAAAGGTGGTTGAGGACACATTGAAATCAGCCCTAGACTCCCAAGAAAAAGAGTATTACTTTACCCAATGTCAACTAATGCAAGAATCAATGGAAAAAGTAAAGTCCCTTCGACACGACATGAAAAATCATCTGGCGATATTGAAGGACTATACAGCAGGCAATGCAGAAGCCACTGACTATCTCAATAGCTTGTTAGAGAATATTGAGAGTAGCGAGGTATATAGTGACACAGGGAATATTGCCTTTGATGGCATAATCAACTTCAAGCTTAAAGATGCCAAAGCCGATGATATTAAACTGGATTTGAGCATAGCTGTGCCACCTGAGATAAATGTGGAAGTTACCGATGTTGTGACGATATTTGGAAATCTCTTAGACAATGCATTGGAGGCGACGAAAAAAGCTGATGAAAAAATGATAAAGCTAGACATTGAGTTTGCTAGAGGTGGTCTTTTTGCAAAAGTCGAAAACTCTTTTAACGGTGAGATTAACTATGCCACTGACAATGCTGAAGATGAAAAGAGAAATGAAAAACGAATTGTGTCAACAAAGCGCGCTGAAGAGCATGGTTATGGACTAAGTAATATAAAGCAGTCCATAGAAAAATATGATGGGTATATGAAAATATCCCACACAGAAAGTATGTTTTCAACCACTGTATTTCTATATGTGGACGACATGGCTGTAGCGTAAGTGGTTATATATGCCAGACTAGATTAATCCCACGATTGCGACTTCAAAATCGAAGTGCTCTCGTGGGATTATGATTTTTCAGTGTTTGTTCTTCTTTATTTCTTACTTCTTTGCCGGTTACTTCACTATTAACTTGCGATGAATGTACATGTTATATCCGTAGCTGCCGACATAGTGTATTTCTTCCCATCCACGTGATACCAGTTCAGGAACAGTAATCAAGTCACCCTCGGAATCGCCGGGACAATTGAGCAACCATCCGCCGTTTTTGCAAACTCTGGTGAGCTCATTAATCTCGCCATCCCAGTCATCTCCAAGCACATGACCTGACATCACAATATCAAAGGTATCATCTGGAAATGGTAGCTCTGTAACAAGTCCATCAAGTACACGAACATTCTTTATACCGTCCTGTTCGACCTTATCACGTATGAACTCACGTAGTGTTCCAACGGGTTCGCTTGCATATACCCATGCAGCTCTCTCAGCAGCAGCGAATGTTAGTCGGCCTGAACCTGCTCCTACATCAAGTACAATTTTACCTGACAAGTCGGCAAGCTCAAACAAGCGCTCCTTGCTCCAACCGCGAATATAATCGCATTTCTCAGCCATTGCCTCTGGTGTTGTATGAATTACGAAATCCTCAACACTTAGTAAGGCATAGGCCTCAGCATTTTTGATTTGCTCCAAGCTAGAAGTGGTTGGGGCGTTTTTTATTAGTTCGTCAACTTGTGCAGAGCACTCTGGACAACGGTTAGATAAGTACCACGCAACAACAGGGTTTGCTTTCAATGCAATGCCCATGCTGCGTGTCCATTCAGAGCTGTCATTACGCCAACCGCACAAGTTCATCATTAAGCGGATTTGAAATCGCTCTAAGAGCAAGAACGCGTTGAATGAATAATCATTCGGATCTATCCAATTCAAAGACATATAATCCTCCTAAGTATGTGGAGGGCTTGGCAGTCACTCTACCTATAGTAAAATCACCCTCCCTGATTTGATTGTGACGATTATGTTGTTAAATTTCATATGTATCACGCCTTTCATTATGTATTATCATATCGCAGCAAAGCCACGTCATAATTGTAAGTTGTGGTTGGACTACTTATCAATGTGTTCTCGTATTCCATTGGGATATTCTAGATATGAACATTTATTTGTTCGGTCATATAATGCAATTTGATGTCCATAAGTACGAGCACAATTAACTGCAGTGTCGACTGCTTTTTGAAAGCCACGTTCAATCTCTGTAATCGTTTTATGTGGTAGATTTATACGATCATGAATAAAATGCTGATCCATAAGGTTCATACCATCCTTTCAAAGACTATTATAATTCCTTGTGCTTGTAACGTCAAATACAATCCCTGTGAATTTGCTTTCATTTATATATGTATGATATATTATTGACCTGACGAGAAAGGGTGAGGACAAATGATAAAAAAGGAATTTCCAATTCTTGAGTTTGATAGTGATAAAGATGCAATCATTAGACCAGCTAATGTGGTTAAATCAGTGAATGCACCTGAGCAGTGTGTCCTGTGTTTTTTTGACGATGCAATAGAAAAGATACTTTCCCAATATAATAACAAAGTGATTTCACAGTTTGGAGCAGGATCATTACGTTTTCCACTATACGAACTGGATTACAAGGGTAAAAAAATAGCATTAATGCAAGCAGGAGTTGGTGCACCTATTGCTGCAGCGCAAATAGAAGAACTCGTGGTTGCAGGCTGTAAAAAATTCATTGTTTGTGGGATGTGCGGTGTCTTAGAACACAATATTCCTGTTGGGAATTTATTGATTCCGACTGTAGCGGTCAGAGATGAGGGAACATCATATCACTATATTGAGCCTTCAAGAGAAATAGAAGCAGATGGACGTATTGTGCAAATAATTGAAGATACACTAAATGAAGAAAACATCCCTCATATTAAGGTGAAAACATGGACAACGGACGCATTTTTTAGAGAAACAAAAAAGAAAGTAGAATTACGCAAAAGTGAAGGTTGCGTTACTGTAGAAATGGAAACCTCTGCATATATTGCTGCAGCACGATACAATAATGTGGAGTTCGGTCAAATCCTTTGTGCTGGAGATAGCTTAGCAGGTGAAGAGTGGGATCATAGAGGATACCACTGTAGAAAAACAGTAATGGAGTATGTATTGCGACTTTCCCTTGATGCCTGCACAAAAACTTAAAATGAATACTGTGTATTGAAAATCCCACGATTGCGACTTCTAAACCGAAGTGCTCTCGTGGGATTTTTGCTAGTGTTCTAAATTACTGTTGCGGTTGCTCAGTGAGAAACTTCTCGTAAAACTCTAAGTTCTCACGCAGTAAAGCTGGAGTGTCAAGATTATACGGACAATGCTTTATGCAGTGGTTGCAACTTGTACAGTCATTTATCCTGCGCATTCCCTCTTGCCACTGCTCAGTTATAAAGCTTTGCCATACTGCGCGACCAAGTAGCAGAGTCATACGTGCTGCCATTGGAATATCAATTTTAGCAGGACAGGGCAGGCAATATCCGCAAGCACGACAAAATCCGCCTGAAAGCACTTCTCTATCTTTATTAATAATCTTCCACATTTCATCATCTAATGAAGGGGGATTTTTCTCATAACCTAAAATCTCCTCCAGTTGCCACATATGCTCAACACCCCAAATGGGAACCACGCTTTTAAACTGGCGTAGAAATGCAAAGGCGCTCTTTGCATTTGTAAGAATTCCACCAGCCAGTGCTTTCATTGCAATAAACCCGACATCATGGTCCTCACACAGCTTAATCAGATCGAGCTCTTCATCAGTTGCTAGAGAACTCATTGGGAACTGCACAGTGTCAAAGAGTCCACTAGCAACCATTTCTTTAGTTAACTCAAGACGATGATTAGAGAAGCTGATATGCCTGATTTTTCCTTCGTCCTTTGCTTTTAGCATTGCGTCATACAATCCATCTGACCCGCTGGGACGAGGGAAGAAGTGGATGTTATGGAATTGGTAAATGTCGATATAACCACCCAAATATGACAAGGATGTGGCAAGATCTTTCTCAAAATCCTCTTTATTACTCGCAAAAGTCTTTGTTGCTATAATGATTTGATCTCTGACATCTGCAAGCATATGACCTACTCTATAATCGCTTGTTGAGTATCCTCGCGCACTATCATAGAAATTAATGCCTGCGTCAAAAGCTGCACGCAAAAGAGCACGAGCATTATCGTCTGTAGTACGTTGCATTGGGAGAGCCCCAAAAGATGTGCGCGATACCATGAGATTGGTTTTTCCAAGTCTAACTTTTTCCATACATCACTACTCCTATATTTGTTACTCTGTCATTATAACAATGATACCTTATTAAAACAAGAGATCATTAAAAACGAACATCCCACGATTGCAACTTCTGTAGATTGAAGCGCTCCGGTGGGATGTTTGAATATTGCATTAGAATTAGAGTTTAGTTTTGCTTCATCTTTACCAACACGACACGTTTAATTCTATAAATGACATGTGCAGTTGCAACTGTCATGGCAAGAACTAACGAAACGATCATTAGTGACATCTCATCATTACCGACATTAAGTCCAGTTGGCGGAGGCACAAATCTGTCGTTGATAAAGTCAATAACACGATTATCCACCATAGATAACATTCCCGTGTCATTTCCAACGACAGGTGCACCGGCATTTTCACTATCTCTAAATGACGTTGTGTAATTCAAGTTTTCGATTTCCATGATCCGTACATTGCCTGCTAACGGCAGATCCTCAATGGTAATGAGCTGTCCGTGTCGTAGTGTGAACATTGCTCGTCCATTTGAGTTTAGTGTTAACGTTCCATCCGGCGGAGCTGTTGCAACCGTGTCTGGGATAGTATCACCAACGAAAATGAACTCAGTGCCCGCAGGAAGAGGATAACCATTAGAATCTGTGAAGTAAATCGCAAAATCAAAATCATATAGTCTGTTGCCTAAAGCACCGGCAACTTCTTTTGAAACTGTCAGCGAAGTAGTTAGTGATCTTTGATTAAAGTTTCCTATTACATGTGTATGTGCTGTTATTGTCTGTTGCGTTGTATAGTTTGTATCATATCTTAAATGACTAAAATCGACCGAGCTTCCATCAGGATGTTCTTCTAATGTTCTCGTTAATACTTCCCAGTTAATAAATCGCAGTATTGGACTCGGTGTGAAAGTTACTGCTGCTCCATCCCTTATAAAGGAATTGCTGGGCACAGGATGGTTGTTTGTACCAACGGCTGCACTAACCTCACCATACCCACTTTCAACAGCTTCGTAAGTCACACGCCAAAATGGCACACCTTCAGAGTTAATATCGTGATTTGTAAAAGCGTGAGGCACAATTTCAGTGAATATATTCGAACCTAGAGGCATTTCATCTATAAAGATAATGTCGCTAATACTGACAGTCCCCGGATCTATTCGTGGTCTTTGTGCTATTGCTAAAGGAGTATCAACTCTTAAACCGTGTCGTGCTGTATTTTCTGTAAAGATAACCGGTGTATTTATTGTGAGATTATCTAGACCATTATGTCGAATATATAGCCCACCACCATTATTTGCTACATTGTTGCTTATTGTACCGCCTTGTATATTTGCAAGGCGGTCATTAGCAGAGTTCCAAATATGTATTCCGCCGCCATTTTCATTTGCAGTGTTGCCACTAACTACACCGTTATGCATAGTAAATGTAGTACGATCAACACCAAAACCTCCACCTGCGTGACCTGATCTGTTTTCGATAATTTGTCCGTTATTTATAGTTATAGTGCTGTTCGGCCTTGCGTGAAGACCGCCTCCACTACTTGTAGATCTGTTATCGTAAATCACACCATTGTGCATAGTAAATGAAGCATTATCAGTAGCTATTCCACCACCTGCAAGATTAGAAATATTGGATTCGATTCTTCCGGTATGCATCTCAAAAGTTGCACCGCTATTTACTCGAACTCCACCACCGCCACCTTGACTGCTGGTTTCAGTAGCCGTGTTTCCGATAATAATACCGCCGGTTCCACCGGTAGTCATATTAAATGTTGCTCTGTTAGTTGCTAAAACACCACCGCCGCGTGAAGCATTGTTATGGGAAATAGTACCTCCGCTAAAATCAAATGTTGCATTTGAAGCAACAGTTGTACTAGCCGGTCCTGTTATATGTACTCCACCACCATTAGTTGCATTGTTATCCCTAATAACTCCACCTTGCATTCTTAGTGCAGTTGTTGCATTTGTTGAGCTGAATACATGCACACCGGCACCATAAGTGATAGCGTCATTATCAGCATTTTGTGTGTGATTACGGATTTCACCACCGCTCATATTTAACGCAGCACCGTTTACCAACATTACTCCGGCGCCTCGTGTGGCTCTATTGTTGTTTATAACACCGGCTGTTAAGCTTAACGTACTGTTGTTGCCTGTAGCATAAACTCCACCGCCGCCTTGATCAGTTGCTGTTGATGTCGCAGTATTATTGCGTATAGATGCAGCGGAGTTTGTTATATAGGCTCTTGCTCCATTTGTGACAAATACTCCACCGCCTTGAACTGCACGGTTATTTTCGATTGTCCCGCCCGACATGTTAAATCGACCGTTTGCATTTCCACCGACCCACACTCCGCCACCTACCGGAATCGGATTATTATTTCCCGGCATATTTACGTTGTTACGAACTGCACCGCCTTGCATGTTAAAATTTCCGGCGTATAATACAGCCACACCACCACCGCGCTGAGCTCTATTATTTTCGATGATTCCATTGTGATTTGTAAATGTTCCGGTGACCCAAACACCACCACCTGCGTCATTAGCAGTATTTCCGCTAATTGTTCCATTATGCATTTCAAATGTTCCGTAGACATATACTCCACCACCACCTGCACCATTAGAAGTATTTCCGGTAATTGTTCCGTTATGCATTGTTAGTGTCGCAGTATTGAGAACTCTGATACCTCCACCGCGAGAGGGAGCTAAATTATTAGTAAGGGTAATATTATGAATAGTAGCTGTCGTGCTAGTATCTATTTGAAATCCGCCACCATGACCTGTGCCTTGTGTCGTGTTATTACTAATTGTGCCACCATTTATGACAACTGTTGAGTTAGTGCTGGCTCTAAAGCCACTGCCAACAGTAGAGCGATTATTCGAGATGATACTGCCGTTTTCCATTGTCAGTCTGGAATTATTAGCAACACGTACTCCGCCTCCACCACGAGAACCACCAACTTCAGGTCCCATGGCCGGAGCCTCACCTGCATGACAATTTATAATTCTACTGTCATTTTGCATAATTAAATGCGAATAAGCTCTAACTAAAACACCACCACGCTGTTGAGTTCCGGAAGCAGCATTTCCGTCTAATATAATGTTGCTTAGTGTTAAAGTTGCACCATTTTCAACGATAAAATGTCTTCTTGCTGTAGCACCTGTGACGTTAAGCGTAAACGGTGTGCCGCTGCGAGTGTGGTTATTGAGATTGGTACCGCTACTTGCTATAATAATTTGCCTGCTTCCTGAAATCGTAATAGTCGGCATGCTAGTCTGATTTCCTTGTACACTTATTACACGATCTCCGGATGTGCCTATAGCGTTATTCCAGTCTGCAGTAGTCGCATTGGCAGGAAGATTGTGAATCGGAAAAGGGTTGCCTGTAATCAGTGGTTCAATTCCTATGTAATCTTCTACATAATCATCTTCATTTTCCGTAGTCGTTTCGTCACCATCATCATTTTCTTCAGGCTCACTGCTTTCTGACGCACCACTGTCGGGTTCATCTATCTCAGATTCGCTTTCCGGCACACTTTCTTCGTCCTCAACTTCTGGCGAAAATTGCTCATCTTCAATAACGTCATGATTACTATTGTCGTCTTGAGTAATTTCTTCCTGTGGATTTTCTTCTTGTGGATTTTCTTCAACTTCATCTACAAAAATATCTGCTATTGAAACCAAATCATTGTCATATGCAATAGAGCTTATCGGTAGAATACCAACAAGCAGGAAGCTAAGAATTAATAAAAATATTATTCCATTTTTTATTCTCACAAAGATACCCTCCAGTAGGAATTATTCACACGAAATTTGTAATGTTCGTATTTTGTTAATTTATTATCTCATATTTACATAATCAGTTCTTAGCAGAAAAAGTCAAAAACTGTGCAGTTCTAGTCTTTTTTCGTATAAAGAACGAGCGCTTTTACACACTTCAATGTGTAGTGCAATTAAAGGTGTTTCATTGTGTGTTTTCTATTAAAACAAGGAGCCAAATTATTGCAAAGTATTTTCAAGCAGCGAGTGGCTGGAAACTTTTCATAAATAGACGAATGTGGTAAAATGTTGTCCTAAGATATTAGCATATCGGTTTCAATAGATAGGAGTGTAAATGTTAATGCGAAAAATAATTATAGATACAGACTGTGGAAGTGATGATGCAGTGGCAATTGCAATGGCATTAAAAGAACCTTCAGTTGTAATATTGATGATTTCTACAGTGGTTGGCAATACCTCCATGCAACAAGCAACGGCAAACACGCTGACTACTTTAGGGTACGCCGATACATATTATCCACCTGTATATAAAGGCATAGAACGACCTCTTTTGAAGAAGCCGTTCTATGCCTTTGAAACACATGGCGATGACGGAATGGGGGATATAGGTCTTGTTCCGCCAAAAGGAGCTAAAGCAGCTGATGGGCACGGAGTAACTAAGATGCTTGAAACCCTAATGGCTCATGAGCCGAATACTGTTGAGCTCATTTGTCTAGGACCTCTAACGAATATTGCAGTCGCCATATCCCTCTCTCTTGAAACTATGCAGCGAGCGAAGAGTATAACAATTATGGGCTCTGCTGGCTTTGGAATCGGAAATGTTACACCTGTAGCAGAGTTCAACATTTTGCATGATGCCGAAGCTGCAAAAATAGTTCTTGATTCTGGACTACCCATTATGTTTGTAGGCTGGGATGCCTGCTTGGGTGATGCAATTTTTGATGAAGATGACATTAAGCGATTACGTGCGACAGGTTCGTTGGGGAATTTCATGATAGACTGCAACAAATCGCTAATAGAGTTCAATGTAAATAGATTTGAGCGAGAGATACTGGACTTTGCCGACCCTGTGGCAATGGCTGTGGCATTGTGGCCAGAGGTTATTACACAGTGCGATAAGTATCATTGCGAGGTAGATGTATCTGATGGTCCTGGATATGGAGCATTAATAATAGACCGAAACAACGAGTTCGGCGGGGAGCCTAATGCTCACGTGTGCACGCGAGTAAATGCGGATTTATATAAAGAAAAACTATTTCACATTGTGAGCCCATTTTATGTCACTGATCGATAATTTGTTCTATACTTTTCCAAACATCATCCCAATTGTTATCTGTGTTTTCAATAATTACGGATTTTATTGGCAGCTGACTTATAATAGTTTTTTCTAGTTGCTTACGCTTTTCCAACATTTCAACTACTCCGTCAAACCCTTTAATTTTATGTTGTTTTGCGTATGGCGCTTTTTCGCAATTAGCAATCATAAGTTCAATCCAGCCCCAGTCAACTCTTTCGTCGGCAATATGTTGTATAGTTTTACGAATATCTGGCTGGGAAAGGTATATTAATATGGGAGAAAACTTTTTTACATAATTTATTAGGCTCTTTGTATGGGGAATTATTTCAGCGTCGTCAATTTGACGATAAAACATTAGCTCCATTACTGTGTTTTGCAAAAACGCACTTTCTATAATAGAGATTTCATTTGGGTTACTATTACCAAATGCTCTCCATCGTCTTGTTGTGGTGTCAAAATATTCAGCGTCTGATACTCGCCCGCCATACACCTCATAATTTTGAAACTCGTCGTGAAATGACGTGCCCCCTTGTACTTGAGTATATTCAACAATTGCATGTTCTCCCTCAAATACAGTGCGTTCTTTTATCTTATCACTTATTGAACTATACTTTTCCAGCAATTCATGGTACTTATCGATTGGAATATAGGCACACCATGCAAGGTCAACAGGGTTTGCAATTCCCTCATTATATAGTCTGGCAGGAATGTTGCGACTGCCATACCAAGCATTCATTTTTTGGGTCAGTGTCGTTTTACCTGAGCCCGGAATTCCTTCAACAAGTATTAATTTTGACGATATGTTCACTCTAATCACTCCTTTGAAACAACTTTAGGTAATCAGCGATTACTTACACATTTACAACTGGTTGCATTTCAATGTATCCGCGCCATCCCCACGGCTTCAATTGCATTCTCGGTGCAAGCTCAGGTGCAAATTTATAACCATAGACTTCCGGGTTAAACTTGCAAATGCGTTCGACACAGATACCTATTGCATCTTCAAAATTTTCGTCATTGTAAGGCTCGCCTTGAAAAACAAGGAGCTGACAAGGCTCAAGGTCAATTACATCAAAGCCATCTGGAATCTCTCCTGAATAATCTGCGGGTACTTCAACGCCATGAGCGTAGACACCTGTTCCAGCAGGACGCATATTTTCGGGAAGCCATAAGCCGACCGGCTCATATAGAGCGTCCTTTATCTCGCTCAATATATCCCATGCAGCTGAGTCATTGTTTATGCCACAACCGACTTCTTCGCAATAGGAGAAATAATCGTCAGCTGTAGCAGCTTTCTTTAAGATAAGTTTTCGTGCAGGGCGTTCCATAATTTGTGTAAAGATAATTGCAGTTTGGTTCATGTTAGATACCTCCATATTCGATTTGGAGCGATTAAGATAATTTCGTGGTATCAGCCAACCTTCGGGCGGTGGGTGGTCTGCGAACTTCTTCGGTAAAATTCCAAAGCCGTTTGCAAATGCCCGTGTAAAGCCTTCGTGACTGTCAAAAACGAAATCAAGTGCAATATCCATAACTTTCTGATTTCCTTGACGTAGCGCGTGAGCTGCAGACGTCAATCGCTTACTACGAATATACTCAAAAGGGGAAAGGCCTGTTCCCACTTTAAATATACGTGCAGCATGAAACTGTGAATAGCCTGCTGCTTTCGCTATATCATCCGCTGTTATGGGGTCTTGCAGATTCGAAGCAATGTATGTTTTCATCCGCACGATTGCTTCAAAAATCTCGTTTTTGTTTTCACGCATAGTTATCTTACCTCTCATGATGTAATTGTACGAGGTATCAAATATTATTTCTTGACTTCAAATGCGAAGATATAGGTATGTTACAGCGAGTTAGTTTTGGATATCTTGCGATTCATCAACATCGTCAACCTTTTTGTGAAATCGCTTTCCAGTGTTCGCATAAATAACAGCGCCAAATACACCTGCGAAGAAAATAGGCAATGTAATTGCCTCCCATCTTGGAATCTGCATACTAAGTCCGAGAGCAAACACAACTATCCACAAAACAAGCGCAATAATGAACCAGCCTGCAAAACGACAGAGTTTCAGCTGGTCATACTGCGCTTTTTTATCATCACTCATGGTATTATATCCAGCAAGCAAAAAAGCCCCTTTGCCATTTAAAAGAAAGATTGCCAGAACGATAGAAGGTATCAACACCGCACCCAATATAATCCAAAGAACAATATCCATAAGCGACTCCTTTGTGAATACTTTGCTTTCATGCTCTAATTGTAGACGAAAAGGGCGTGAAAGTAAGCAAACACCTCATTTGATTTTCGTGCAAGTTTGCGATATAATGCAAGTGCAAAAGTAAAAAGAGGTGATTAAATTGGTCTTACCAAATAATCTACAATCAATTTTAGCACAAAACAATGGAACAGTCACTACTACTCAAGCAAATGATGTCGGTATTTCAAACGAACGTTTACGTCTACTTGTAAAGGCTGGTAAATTGGAGCGGGCTTCGTTTGGTGTATACATTTCGCCTAATGAGTTTGTGGACAAAATGTATATTACGCAACTACGTCGACAAAAAATCATTTACTCGCATGAGACGGCGTTGTTCTTACATAACCTCACTGACCGAGATCCCATTAATTACGTCGTAACTGTACCAACGGGATATAATGCAACACGACTAAGGAAGGATGGATTTGAGGTTTTTACAATCAAGCGTGAACTGCATCGGGTTGGAGTTATGCAGACTAAAACAATGTTTGGAAATGATGTTATTACGTATGACTTGGAACGCACAATTTGTGATTGCTTACGTAGCAGAAATCAGATGGATATCGCAGTTGTGAACGACGCAGTTAAGCGCTATGTTAGGCGCAAAGATAAGAACCTAAACACTCTAATGCAAATGGCGGAAGTGTTTAGAGTTACCAAACTTCTTAGAAACTACTTGGAGGTATTGCTATGAAAACATCAACACAATTAAAATACAGCTATGCTGCTGAAGTTACATGGGACATGGCGACTGAAGCACTACGTAAGTTAGCACTAGTATTATGAAAATTAGTATCATAAACAAAACTCCACGATTGCAACAATACGTGCTCGTGGAGTTTGATTAAAATGCTTTGATATACTTTTATTATAAGAAGCTGTTATTGCTCTTCAAAATAATCCGTATCAATTTTTTTGATTTGTATTACATTATTTGTACTAACACCCAAGTTGTGTTTAATCATAAGTTTTGCAAGCATTAGTCCGTCTATTAGTACGACTTTTGTGTTTGGAACTGATTTTGCATAGTCAATAGCTGAGCTAGAAAATCTAGCAGTTGTTATGAATACGCCTTTTGTTGCGCCCTCACCAAGCAATGCACCTGCAAATTTTTGAATTTCTGGGCGAGAAATTGCTGTACTTTTATCCCATTTTTTTGCTTGAACATATATCACATCAAGCCCAAGCTCGTCTTGCTTGATGATACCATCTATGCCTCCGTCATTTGACTTTTTGGTTACTTCGCCAGATCCGTCCAGACCTCCATATCCCATCTTCAAAAGCAAGTCTACAACTAAATTTTCAAAAAAGTCTGGGGAATTAATGCTGATCTCCTCTAAAATGTCGTTGGCAAGTTGTAAATTAAGTTGTGTAGAAAGCGCACCCATTATTTCTTCGGGTGTTTTATCCGAATCTTCCAGTAATGTTGATTCTGATTTTGAGTCCGTTACTTGTTTTTCTGAATTTTGGAAACTACGGTATGAAGCGTAGTTTTGCAATAGTTTCATATTTACAGTTTGTGGGTTCTCTGAAAGAAGTTTCGATCCGGTTTCGGTAATACCAAAATACCCTCGTTTTTCGCGAGATTCAAGTAAGCCAGCTTTTTTGGTGTGCGTGATAGCCCACGTCACGCGGTTATAGATTGTTCGTTGTCTACCGCTCGGCAGACGTTCCTGTTTTTCTTCTTCAGATAGGTTAAACATTTGCTCAATGTGTTCGACACAATCCTTAATTGTATGTGTTTTTCCATCAGCGACAAACTTGAGTATCGGAAGCATAACTTCTTGGAAAGTCGGTATAGCCATAATGTGTTCTCTCTTTCATTTTCTAATGTTTCTACTAACCCAACAAATTAATATCTTCTCCCAAGAAGCAGTATAGTGATTCATTTGTCAGATTATTTATCCAATGCAAGTAAATTCGCTTTACATGATTTGACATTTCGTAATCAATTCCATCTTCTAATTTTACCCAACGTAACGTTCCTTCGGAAGTTTGTCGCAGGGAGCATTTTTCTTTTAGCTCGCCGATAAAATAATAAACACTATCGAGAGATTCTGCTGATTTGAAAAGTGCAAAATACCTTAAGTCCAGCTTTTCAATTTGCGATGGTAAAATTCCGGATTCTTCTTCTATTTCACGTAAACAGGCAGTAATAGGTGAATTTATCTCGGATTCCTCAATATGTCCGCCAACTCCTGACCACATTCCAGGAGCTATCTCTTTGTGAGGACTTCGTTTCATCAATAAAACTTCATCCTGACACTTTAAAAAAGCACCCGCAAACAATCTTGTTTTTTCGACCAACACTCTACCTCCATTTAAAACGGGCGTTTGTTGAAATACCCGTGCTCTTTCCAATACTCGTATGGGTAATTACCTTCGCCCACATATTTGCGTATAATGAACTTGTTAATATGATACATAAAAATCGTTGAAATATATGGAAATCTCTTTGGAACCCTGTAGAATTGACGTGCCGATTTACGCAGTGCTTTTTCGAACTTCGCTTGCTTCACAGCAGGCATACTGTCCCATTTGTTTGTGAGCATTCGAAATCCTAATGAATATACACGATTCACGCCCCAGTTCTTGAGATACTTTTTTATCGGCTTTATAGCAGCGGTTGAACCTGTGGCAGTTGAAATAATAAATGCCTTTTTACTGAACATTTCTTTTCTCGGTGCGATTGTGAGAGTGAGGAAATCTAAATGGTCAAGCAGATTTTTCATAGCCCCCGACATACTGCAAGCTCCAAAATGCGGAGTTGTGAAAATAAGTGCGTCAGCATTCAAAATTGAATTTAATATCGGAGTAGTGAATTTTGAATGAGGACATTTATCATAGTGGTTTCCAAGACATAGCTGACACCCATTGCAAAACTCAGGCATTGATTCAGGCAGGAAAAAATCATCGAACTGCACTGAGCCTAATTTACTCAACTCATCCATAAAAATGGTCGTTGCTCTATAAGTGTTACCCTTACGTGGGCTACCATGAAAAACAACTATGTTCATTCTTCGCCATCCAATTCGTGAGTGATTTCCGCACCCTTTCGTAGAATTTCCAACTTCTTAACAGGGTTGTCAACTTTCAATAGTACCCTCTGTTGCGGGTGAGGTGCAGATTCTATTGGTGTGCCATCGACCTCATACATTTCAGTAATAACTTGCGTAAAACCACCCATTAGAAAGTCGATATTGTCACCAATTGAAAACTTGTTACGCTGCTCAACGAGTGCGAGTTTTTTCTCTGCATCATAGTCCAGCACGATACCTAAAAAGTCATTAGTGGCTGAGTAAACATTATCAGTATATCGTTGTCCGTCGGTGGGGCGACCAAAGAAGAAACCTGTGAAAAATTCTCGGTAATTCGTCTTTTTTATTTCCTTCAAATAATGTGCCTTTTTCGACTCATATAAACTTTCACATTTAAAATAATCGTCAATAGCCTGTCTATAGACATGTGTTATTGCTGCAACGAAGTGGGGGGACTTCATACGACCCTCGATTTTAAAACTGGACACACCTGAGGCTATCAGCTCCGGGATATGTTCAATCATGCATAGGTCTTTTGAGTTAAGTAGATAAGTGCCTCGATCTTCTTCAATAATCGGTATATATTCACCTGGACGTCGCTCTTCATGCAGATGAAAGTTAGAGCGACATGGCTGTGCACAATCGCCTTTGTTACCATCACGCCCGGTTAAGAAGTTACTGAGCAGGCAACGTCCTGAATATGCAACACACATAGCTCCATGTACAAACACTTCTGTGCCAAAAGGATTTTCACATGAAGATTGTGCAATTTTCTCATTTATTTCGGTGATTTCAGGAAAAGAAAGTTCACGTGCCAATATTACACGGCTTGCCCCTAAACCTCTGTAAAACAGCGCACTTTGATAATTGGTTATATTAGCTTGCGTACTTATGTGTATTTCCAGACCATCTATTTTACGAGCAATATCAAATATACCGGGATCAGCCACTATTACTGCGTCTACATTCATATCTTTGAGGGAACGTAAGTAATTTTCCATATCGTGAATATCTGCATTATGTGCAAAAATGTTAACTCCAACATATACTCTAACATTATGGTCATGAGCATAGGCTATAGCCTTACGCAACTCGTCGTTATCAAAGTTTGTAGCATTGGCACGCAGGCTAAACTGCTTTCCTCCAATATACACAGCGTCAGCTCCGTAGGTTACAGCTAATTGTAGCTTTTCAAAGTCGCCCGCAGGGGCGAGAAGTTCAGGTTTTTTAGTCATAGTTATGGTTCTCCGTTTTGCAGAAAATTGATATGAAAGATTGTACCACATATTTGAAAAATTGAATAGATGCACAAGAAAACACCGAGAGTGCCTTCTCGGTGTTTTAATGGTTACAGGTCAAAAGTCACTCGAAACCACCTGAAAAACTTCGTCATTCCGTGCTTGACACGGAATCCCCTAAAATTTTCTGCTACGTATGTCAATCATAATATGTATTTAAACCTAGTACTTTCCAAAGTCCTCAGCGCCTTGTGACTCATAGAGATTTTCGCTTGCAGTAGAGGACATGGAACTCATAGATGGGGCGGCCATTGATAGTGATGCTGAACCAAAGCCCTGATCTCTCAGTTTAAACTGCGTAATCAACTCCTCAAGCATATTTGATTGACTACTCATCTCTTCAGAAGCTGCAGCTGACTCTTCTGCGGTAGCGCTATTTTGCTGAACAACCTGTGCAACCTGATCAATGCCAATGTTAATCTGAGTGATACCAAGTGCTTGTTCCTCAGAAGATTTTGCAATATCTCCAACTATTTGCGAGCTCTCACTTATACCAGTGACAATCTCAGTAAGGCTCTCAGCTGTTTCGCCTGCAATACGTGCACCAAGTTCTGCTTTTTCCATTGAGTTCTGAATCAAACCGCCTGTATTTTTCGCAGCTTCAGCGCTCTTAGCAGCAAGGTTACGAACCTCTTCTGCGACAACCGCAAACCCTTTACCATGTTGACCTGCACGTGCAGCTTCAACAGCTGCATTGAGTGCGAGTATGTTTGTTTGAAATGCTATTTCATCAATTACTTTGATGACTTTGCTTATACTTTGACTTGCCTGATTAATTTCTCTGACGGCTGCAGTCATTTCGTTCATTTGAGAACTGCCTTTTTCTGCGTTTTGCATGATAGTTCCTGCAAGGTTAGCAGCACGCTCGGCAAGGGAAGCATTATCTCTTGTTTTTTGAGCGATTTCTCCAATTGACGCAGAAAGCTCTTCAACAGAAGCAGCCTGCTCAGTAGAACCTTGTGCAAGTGATTGTGCACCCTCTGCAATTTGCCTTGAACCTGTTGAAACCTGATTTGCTGCAGAGTGTATTTCCCCAAACATAGTGTTGAGATTATCAAGAGTTCTCTGCATTGAGTTGGCGATAGTGTCATCATCAGATAGAGTCTTAACATTTGTGGCAAGATTGCCGTTTGCAATTTCAGCGATATTGCTTTCAATCCTTGTGAGATGATGAATAATTCCGTCAAAACCTCTTGCACAATCACCCAGCTCGTCTTTGCGAGCCATTATCTCCTCTGTAGCTTTTGTTATCTTTGCGTCAAAATGTAGCTGACCACGTGTTCCAATTTCTGTAAATACAGACGACATCACTGAGAGAGGTGTTGCAATCAAACCTGAGATGTAGAATGTTAAGAACACTGCAATAGCAACAGAGATTACAATCACGACAATGATTAATGTCAACAATATTGTTGCCATTCTATCCGACGCTTCGTATGAGGATTTGCCATAATTGGTCAATAGTTCAACAACGCTTTCAAACTCTGAGATAATCTGCTCTGCAACATCAATACAAGCAGGCAATAGTTCCATTCTGATTTGAACAATATCTTCAGGTTGGTTAGAAATGGATGCAGCGTATATCGAAGTTACAATTGGCACCAGCTTTGACTCATAAATCTGCATAGCATTATTGAAAATCCTAAGAACTTCTTCATTTTCTGTGGACTGTCTAAATGATGAAGCGGCATCATTCATGATATCGAGCCTGTTATTGACTTTGTCCCAACTCTCTTCAAGTCCTACCACGTCGTCATCCATTGCATCTAAAACCATTTCACGAACATAAACTCTTGCGCTTTGCAGGTTTTCTTCAACCTTTCCAAGATATGGAATAGGAATCGTGACATTATAGTACATTGCTTTTTTCTCGGTATTGATATTCACCAGCCCGACTATTCCAACAATTCCGATAATTATTGATAGGGTGATAATGGCTGAAAAACTAACGATTAGTTTTCTGGATACTTTCATATTTTTCATTGATTTTTATGACCATTCCTTTCTCGATGCTCATTCACAAAATAACCATGAATAAGGGATGGTCATTTTGCTTTTACTTTTCTAAAGAACAAGAGTTCATTCCCTATTTGTATCGGAGAATGCACATGCTATCTTTAGTAGCTTGCGAATTAAAATCCGGAAATCATATTGCGAAACTATGGTGGTTCTGATAAAATCATTTTAGAGGTGTCCACATGTTTAAACTTATTACAAAAAACAATCAAAATAATCACGCAAGAAGCGGAGAATATGCGACAAGTAATGGTGTTATTAAAACACCTGTTTTTATGAATGTAGCAACTCAGGCAGCGATAAAAGGCGCTCTTTCAAGTGATGATTTGAAAGAAATCCACTGTCAAGTCGCACTTGCTAATACATATCATTTGCACATTCGTCCTGGTGATGAGCTCATTCGTCGGCAGGGTGGTTTGCATAAATTTATGGCTTGGGATAAACCCATACTTACTGATAGTGGGGGTTTTCAAATATTCTCACTTGCAAAATTACGGAAAATAACTGAAGAGGGTGTCAGATTTAGCTCACATGTTGACGGACGTAAGATTTTCATGTCGCCAGAAGATAGCATTAGGATTCAAGCGAATCTTGGGTCAGATATCATCATGGCATTTGATGAATGTATAGAGATTCCGTCACCACGAAAGTATGTGGAAGAGTCTTGTGACATGACCTATCGCTGGCTGGTCAGATGTAATGAAGAGCTTAAACGTCAGTCAACTGACGGATTTTCAAGAAGTCTTTTTGGGATAAATCAAGGTGCCACTTATGAAGACTTAAGAATTAATCATATGAAGCGTATTGCAGAACTTGACCTGCCGGGATATGCAATCGGCGGTCTTGCAGTTGGTGAAACAACCCAGCAAATGTATGATATTACTGAAATAGTCACAGAACATATGCCGGAAGATAAACCTCGTTATCTCATGGGTGTTGGCACACCGCAAAATCTCGTTGAGTGTGTTGCACGTGGTATTGACTTCTTTGATTGCGTAATGCCAGCCAGAAATGGTCGACATGGTAAGCTCTACACATGGAGCGAAGGCAGTATAAATATAAATAACGAAAAATTCAAAGAGGACAGCAGACCGATTGACTCGGAATGTGACTGTCCTGTTTGTGCAAAATTTTCGAGGGCATACTTGCGACATCTTTTCAAATCAGGTGAATTGCTGGCAATGCGCCTTGCAGTTTTGCATAATCTACATTTTTATAACACGCTAATGGAGCGAATCCGTGAATCGATAGAGCAGGGTACTTTTGAGGAGTTACGCAAAAAAGTCGGAAGTGTGTCATAGAGGAGAAATTATAATGATACTTATTAAGAATGCAAAATGTGTTGGAGCGGATATTGCAGTTCCTGAAATATGCGATATCCTAATCGAAGGTAGCAAAATTGTCGAGATTGCTCAAAATATCACAGTTGCCGATAACGCTACCGTGATTGATGTGGCAGGAATGATTGTTGCACCTGGACTTGTTGATATCCATGTGCATTTTCGTGAGCCTGGTTTTGAGTATAAAGAAGATACTATGACTGGTGCAACAGCAGCGGCAGCAGGTGGATTCACAACATGTTGCTGTATGCCCAACACTTCGCCTGTTGCGGATTGTGTGGAAGTCATTGAGTATATTAAAAATAAGGCAAAAGAAGCGAAAGTCAAAGTGCTACCAATTGGAGCGGTTACAATAGGGCAAAAAGGTGAGGAATTAACAGATTTTGAAGCCCTTAAAAAAGCGGGAGTTGTGGCGCTTTCAGATGATGGCATTACGATTCATGATGATGAAGTCATGCGTAAAGCATTACAAGTTGCAAAAGAGAACGACATGCTTGTAATCACCCATTGTGAAGAAGAAGAACCAATGGTGGAGCGTGATTTGAAGCTTGCTACAGAAGAAAACGCGAGAATCCACATAGCGCATGTGAGCACAGCTATAGGTGTGGAAGCTATTCGAAAAGCTAAATTAGCAGGCGTACAAGTAACCACAGAAGCCTGTCAACACCACTTTACTCTTACAGAATCAGCGTTAAATGAGCAAGGCGCAAATGCAAAAATGAGCCCGCCTTTACGCAAGCAGAAAGATGTGGACGCAGTTATTCAAGGTCTTTGTGATGGAACGATTGACGCAATAGCCACCGATCATGCACCACACTCGGTTGAAGAAAAGGCACGCCAATTTGACGAAACACCGAATGGGATTATAGGGCTTGAAACGGGACTGGCACTAGCTTTGACACAGCTGTATCACACAGGGAAGCTAAGTATCGAAGAAATAATTAATCTAATGTCGACAAAACCTGCAGAAATTCTCAATCTCAACGCAGGAAAGTTTGAAAAAGGTGGAGTTGCGGATTTGGTTATATTCGATCCCAACGAAGAATGGACAGTTGATTCAAGCCAGTTTAAGTCAAAAGCACGCAACATGCCATTTAACGGAATGAAGCTAAAAGGCAAAGTGAAATATACGATTGTTGATGGGGGAATTGTTTGAAATGATCAATGAAAGCTCAACGTCGTTACACGAAAAATCCAGCGTCATTCTGCGCGTAGTCGCAGAATCTAAAGAGGCAATAACATGTTACATGTTAAAGAAAGTGAGGAGTACCCATGTCATTTGCAAGACTACAGAAGAGAATCGATGAACTGCAAAACCCAACAGTAGTTGGACTAGACCCTGACCTGTCATATATTCCACAGGAGATTTTGGAAAAGTGTTTCCAAAAAGGTGGAGAAACTTTAGAAGCTGCAGCACAGGCTGTGCTTGAATACAACAAAGGTCTGATTGACGCAATCTGCGATATCGTGCCTGCAGTCAAACCACAATCTGCATACTACGAAATTCTCGGTCCTGACGGTGTCTTCACACTGAAGGAGACATGTGATTATGCAAAGTCAAAAGGAATGTATGTTATTCTTGATGGCAAGCGCAACGACATTGGCTCGACCGCTTCTGCGTATAGTGCAGCGTATCTTGGAGCGGTTAAAGTTGGGAACGAAGAGTTCATGCCATTTGACGCTGACGCACTGACAGTTAACGCATATCTCGGTTCTGATGGCATAAAGCCATTTATCGAAAATGCGGTGAAATATGACAAAGCAGTGTTTTCGCTTGTAAGAACATCAAACCCATCAGCAGGAGAGCTACAAGATAAGCTCGTTGGAGAAGATACTGTATATACCGTCATGGGTGACTTGATGGAAGAAATATCAAAAGATACCATAGACGAATACGGGTACTCATGCGTTGGCGCTGTAGTAGGTGCAACATACCCTGAAGAAGCTGCTGTTCTACGTAAAAGATTGAAAAACACATTCTTCCTGGTGCCTGGTTATGGAGCGCAAGGTGGCTCCGCAGACGGTGCTGCAAAATCTTTTGACGAAAATGGACGAGGTGCAATAGTAAATTCCTCACGAGGTATAATCGCAGCATGGAAAAAAAGCGGTAGCGATTATACAGCAGCAGCACGAGAAGAAGCACTAAAAATGAGAGATGAACTACGCAAAGCAGTGTATGTGTAGAAGAACGGGGTTGGATGAAGCACCTTTGCCCTCTTTAGTAAAGAGGGTGCCGTCCGCAGACGGCGGGTGTTTTGTTGCAAAGGGGCACTATGATAGTAAAAACAGCAGAACTTAATACGCTAAATAATTACACATTTGTCGTAATTTTATGTCGATATCAAGACAAGTGGTTGTATTGCAGAGCCAAAGATAGAGATGTCTTTGAAACAGCAGGTGTGCATATCGAAGCAGGAGAGTCACCTCTTGACGCTGCAAAGCGTGAACTTTATGAAGAAACAGGAGCAACAAAGTTCGATATAGTTCCCGCATTTGATTATTCCGTGCAAAAATCAAGCGGGTACTCAACCGGTCAAGTGTTTCTTGCTCATATTCACGAGCTTGAAGAGCACCAAGACTTCGAAATGGCAGAAGTAAAGCTCTTTGAAGCATTGCCTGACAAAATGCGATTTCCATTAATTACACCGGTAATATACAAAGAAATGCAAGGTTGGATAAATCTCCATTCAGCAGCAGACGAGATATGGGATGTATACGACTCAGAGCGAAACCTGACAGGCAGAACACACAGAAGACTCGACCCGTTACCAGAAGGTGACTATCATTTGGTGGTTCTCGTATGGTTGCAAAATAGTAAAGGTGAGGTGTTGATTTCAAAGCGTGCGCCATGCAAAGGCTATCCCAACCTTTGGGAATGTACAGGTGGCTCGGCAGTTGCTGGTGATGACAGTCTAGCCGCAGCGATTCGTGAGGTGAAAGAGGAACTGGGTCTTGATGTGAAACCGGAAAATGGAAAAATCATATTTACTGATATATTCAATAACTCCATTGGTGATGTATGGCTGTTTCGACAAGACTTTGATATCAAAGATGTAATTCTCCAAGAGAACGAAACTGTTGACGCTAAATATGTATCTGTGAATGAACTTCGTAATATGATAGATAATGATGAATTTGTTCCAATCGCTTCTTTAGAAGAGTTATTGGGAGCATTAGAAGCTTAGCGCGAAATCTTAAAAATAGTGAACATAAGTAAAACACCTTGCCGTGTCACATGTTGATTAACAGCAAGGTGTTTTGTTGATTTTTTGTATTGGCATTTTTAGGAGTCAAATTAATTTTCTTAGCTAACCTCTAAACTCTAGTCCATAAGTCGGAAGCTACGTTATATCTCAACAATTCCTGACATCATGGTAGTCTCAACACCTTTCTTTGCCCAAGCGTCTGCAAGTTTGTTGATACCAAGTGAGTCACTTGACATATGACCGGCAATTACGACATTACCAATGCCTTGTTCTTTAATTTCCTTAGCATCTTTCTCAGGAATATGCATCATAACAAGCGTACCAACACCAGCTTCAAAATATTCTTTTAGAATCTTTGCGCCAGGACCTGTCAATCCTGACATAAGCACGTAGATTTTACCTGCATAACTGTCACCGCCACCTGCGCGAATGACAGGCTTTCTTGCAGAGTTTTTGTACTCAGGAATTTCTTCTAAAGCGTCAACAATTTCTTGAACAGTTGTCAATGGCTTGTCTGCAAACTTCTTGTCTAAAGCTTCTTGAACCATAGCTTCACCGATTCTATCCGTTGGAGAATGAATACACATAAAGGGCATATTCAGTAACTTTGCAGCACTCTCAGAACGTCTTGAGTTAGCAACATGCAAGTTATAACCAAGTTCTGTTTTGCGCTCAGCAAGAAGCTTTTGGCTCTTGTTTCTAGGCACACCCAGTGCTTCGAGCTTATCAAAGTGATCATGGAGCACATCCAGCATGGCAACATGTGTGTTTCTTGGATGATGACTTACCACGCAATCATAACCCAATTGCTTGGCGAGCATTATCTCAGCAGTATCCATGTCAACGCCAAAAAGCACTTTTTTAATGTCTTTGCCCTCGACAATAATGCCACAATCCTCAGGCATTTCGTCGTACTTTGCCATCTTCAAGGCAACATCCATCATTTCCTTAGTAGTCAATTTAAGTTCCTCCTGTATTTTAATTATTTCAATAAATTTTCCAACAGAGCATGAAGTTTGCTCAACTTATCGCGTTCAGCTTGTATTATATTCTCTGGTGCTTTTGAAGTAAACTGCTCATTTCCAAGCTTTTTCTCTACTTTCTCAATATCAACCTTAACCTTTGCAACCTCTCTCTCAATGCGCTCACGTTCTTTTTCAAGATCAACAAGCTCTGAAAGTGGCATGAACATACGAGCATCATCTGTGGCAACTGCAACGAGATTTTCTAAATCTGCAGGGGCGTCACCCGTTATGTTCAGCTCCGTTGCAAATGCAAGTCGAGATATATACGCACGCCCTTTTTCAAACAAGTCAGGCTTATCAGTGACTATGGTAAGAGCAGACCTTTTTGACGGCGGAACATTCATTTCAGCACGACGTGAGCGAACAGCACGAATTGCAGACATTATCGACTCAAACTCAGCTTCCTCACGTGGGAAATGGAGTGACTCGTCAAACTTTGGAAACTCACGAATCATGAGTGCTGAATTACAGTTAGGCAGAGCTTGCCAGATTTCTTCTGTGATAAATGGCATAAACGGGTGAAGTAGCGTGAGTGTTTCTGAAAGAACGTAGAGTAACATCGTTTGAGTATTCTTAACAGATTTGTCAACACAACTACCATTGACACAATTACCACTTTCACTGTCTGCACTACCCGCACTTTGAAGTCTTGGCTTAGTCAATTCAATATACCAGTCACAGAAAGTATCCCAGATGAAGTCATAAATCTTTGCGGCAGCAATACCAAGTTCATACTTGTCGAAATTCTCACAAACTTCACCTGCAAGCGTATTAAGCTTAGAAAGAATCCACTTATCTTCAAGCTCTAGTTCATCAGGTAAAGTTAGTTCTTTTACCTCATCTGAAGCAGAGTTTGCGAAATCAGCTTCCAACTCCTTGAAATTCATCATAACGAAACGACTGGCGTTCCAAATTTTATTAGCAAAATTGCGCATTGCTTCGCAACGCTCAGGATAAAAACGCATATCAGTACCGGGACTGTTACCTGTGATAATGTTAAAACGTAGAGCGTCTGCACCATAAGTTTCAATGGCTTCCAGCGGGTCAATGCCATTGCCTAGCGACTTACTCATCTTACGACCTTGATCATCACGGATCATGCCGTGAATGAGTACAGTGTGGAACGGAGCCTGCTTTGTAAACTCAAGACCTGTGAAAATCATACGAGCGACCCAGAAGAATATGATGTCATATCCTGTGCTGAGAACATCGGTAGGGTAGAAATAGTCGAAATCCGCTGTTTTTTCAGGCCAGCCAAGTGTGGAAAACGGCCAAAGAGCTGACGAGAACCATGTATCCAGAACATCTTCATCACGCTTAATATCTGATGAACCACACTTCTCACATTTATCAGGGTCATCACGATTTACTGTGGTATGACCACAATCACAGTACCAAGCAGGGATTCTGTGTCCCCACCAAAGCTGACGGGAAACACACCAATCACGAACATTCTCCATCCAATGTGTATATATTTTCGTAAAACGATCGGGGATGATATCTATTGTGCCATTTTGCACGACATCGATAGCTTCTTTCGCAAGGGGTGTCATTTTTACAAACCATTGCTCTGACGCAAGAGGCTCAACAACTGTATTACAACGATAACATGTTCCTACACTCATGTTATGCTTCTCAGTCTTAACAAGAAGCCCAAGTGCACCAAGATCCTTTAGAACCTCACGGCGAGCGTCATAACGGTCAAGCCCGTTGTACTTGCCCGTATTAACCATCTTTGCATCTTCATCAATGACGATCAACTGCTCTAAATCGTGGCGTAGTCCGATCTCAAAGTCGTTTGGATCATGACAAGGTGTTACCTTAACACAACCTGTTCCAAACTCAACATCAACAAAATCGTCGGCAACGATAGGAATTTCTCGCTCCATAAGTGGTAGCATAATGTTTTTTCCGATTAGGTGCGAATATCGCTTATCTTCAGGGTTTACAGCGACTGCCATGTCGCCCAACATTGTTTCAGGACGAGTTGTAGCAACCACAAGAGTGTCAGATGAACCTATAATAGGGTATCTAAGATGATATAGTGAACTTTCGCGCTCTTCGTGTTCAACCTCAGCGTCAGAAAGAGCAGTGGTACAAGTAGGGCACCAGTTGATTATTCGCTTGCCTTTATAGATAAGACCTTTTTCATAAAGCTGAACAAAAACCTCACGAACAGCCTTTGAACATCCTTCATCCATTGTAAAACGCTCACGAGTCCAGTCACAAGAAGTACCAAGTTTTTTTAATTGTTCAACAATACGACTGCCGTACGCATGCTTCCAATCCCAAACACGGTCTAGAAACTTTTCACGCCCAAGATCGTAGCGGGACAATCCCTCATTATTACGTATCTCTTCTTCGACTCTAACTTGAGTTGCGATACCTGCATGGTCAGTTCCGGGAAGCAAAAGTGCAGAATAACCCTGCATGCGCTTAAAGCGAATGAGGATATCCATAATTGTATTATCGAAAGCATGTCCCAAGTGCAATTGACCTGTGACATTTGGTGGTGGCATGACAATGGTGAATGGCTTCTTATCAGGGTCAATCACACCTGTGAAATAACCGCCATCTTCCCACATTTTATATATCTTGTCCTCGACAATTTTTGAATTATATACTTTTTCAAGTTCACGCATTTCTGATACTCTCCTTCTTCTTGCGAATAACTTAAATATATTATCATGAAAATGCACTATAAGCAACTAGGACGTAGGATTTTGGTGGTCTGGCAAAGTGGTACTTTTCATGCATTTTAAACGTTTGTTGTTAATAGTTTGTGGCATCCAAAAATTATTTCGCAAAAAACTAAAGTTGATTTTTCGTATGACGATAAAGCTGATAGAACAGCACAGCAAAATGATCATCAAACCTTTGACGGAAGCGCGCTCTTGATTTGGTTTATGAAATAAAAAGAAGCGAGCACTAAAATTAGATGCTCAAACACTGAGGAGTAAGGACGCTCCCAGCGAAGTATGGTGGTTCAAAAATGACCACTATGCAAAAGAAAGGAAGCAAAATCATGCGTATCAACAATAATATTACAGCCCTTAACAGTCACAGACAATATGGAATCAACAACAGCAACATTGGTAAAAACGTCGAAAAACTTAGCTCAGGTTACAGAGTTAACAGAGCAGGTGATGATGCAGCAGGTCTAGCAATCTCAGAAAAAATGCGTACACAAATTCGCGGATTGAACATGGCATCAAAAAACTCACAAGACGGAATTTCCTTAGTGCAAACAGCAGAAGGCGCAATGCAAACAGCACACAATATCATGCAAAGAATGCGTGAGTTAGCAGTACAGTCAGCAAACGGCACAAATGACGATGAAGTAGACCGCAACGCACTTGACCTAGAGTTTCAAGCATTAGCAGACGAGATTGATCAAATTCAAGATACAGTGAAATTCAACGGAATGGAAATTTTCGGAAAATCATTCACAATCCAATCCGGTGCAAACGAAGGTGACGAAACAGAGTTTGAAGTAGGCGAAATTAGTGGAGTTACAGGTGATGTAAAATCACAAGATTCTGCTAAGGCAGCAATCGAAAGCCTAACTACAGCAATCAATGACTTATCAACTTCACGTGCAGAACTTGGTGCTATTCAAAACCGCCTGGAGTTCAAAATTCAAAATCTCGACAACTCAGCTGAGAACTTGGCAGCAGCTGAAAGTCGTATCAGAGATGTAGATATGGCGAAAATGATGACTGAGTTCACAAAGAACAACATTCTATTCCAAGCATCAACAGCAATGCTTGCCCAAGCAAATGCAGTCCCACAAAATGTCTTACAGCTTGTCGGATAGGCAGCATAACAATACTTTATAAAATTTTAGAATACACTAAAGTTTTTACGGCAAATGTCGATATTGTTTAATGAGTAAGAAGTCCTCCAACTTCTTAGCTAATCATCATAACCCTCTTATGTAGAAGAGCTGTTTGTTCGGGCTTGGCGGCACCGGCATCGGCTCTTCTACACCGTTTATTAGTAACATGTAATATGTTGAATTCTTGACATTTTAGTGTTTTCAGTGTAAAATTCATACCCCGATACAATCATACCAATCGCCATGAAAGGGGGTGCAGAGCGTGCCGAAAGCAACAGGAGTCAAGCAAGTTGCATTTAATAAAAAAGCGTACCATAACTACAATATACTGGAAAAGTTTGAAGCGGGCATTGAGCTTTTTGGAACAGAAGTTAAGTCCATAAGGCAAGGCACTATCAACTTAAAAGAAGCGTTCTGCATGGTGAAAGATGGCGAGCTTTTCGTACGAGGAATGCATATAAGTCCATATGAAAAAGGGAACATATTTAATCGTGATCCTTTACGCCATAAACGTCTTTTAATGCATAAAAGAGAAATCCTCAAGCTTCACGACCGTATGAAACAAGAAGGTCTGGCACTTATACCGCTGTCAGTGTATTTCAAGAACTCACGTGTAAAGTTGGAAATAGGACTTGGCAGAGGCAAAAAACTCCACGACAAACGTGACACAGCAGCAGAAAAAACATCAGAACGCGACATAGAAAGAAAAATGAAGGAGCGCACCTAGGGGCCTGCACTGGTTTCGACGGGGGTATGGATGCGTAAATAGCGGGCGGAGGCGCAGACTCCTTAAACTGCAACCTTATAAATTAAAGAACAACGATAACGTAGTTCTGGCAGCCGCTTAAGGCAGCCCGTCCTCCCTCAGAGTTCCACGACTGAGGCTAGGGCGTCG
>Ga0123355_10001002_pt1 | contig 39158 bp, 23 predicted proteins | sample TergutEmb28metaG_3_FD_89872 | JGI IMG/M metagenome (GOLD analysis project Ga0123355, IMG submission 89872) | Embiratermes neotenicus P1 segment gut microbial communities from Petit-Saut dam, French Guiana - Emb289 P1 | ecosystem: Host-associated > Arthropoda: Insects > Digestive system > Gut ...
AATGTCACACCAAAATGTAGTTTAAGTTCGCTCCTAGCGCGAACTTAAACATCAAACGAGCGTGACATTCTGCATTGAACCATTGCAGAATGTCACACCAAAATGTAGTTTAAGTTCGCTCCTGTTACGCTTAGCTACTTGCCTGCGACAAGCACTCCATTATAAAAGCACCTTTTCCTTCAATATAAGCATCTATGTCATTTCCATATTTCCTAGCGTTGGCTATTTTTAGTGCGCCATACTCATCAGCCTTGGCGGGATTGGCCCTTAGATAATCCCGCAACTTGATATGCCGCTTTAGCTCATCACTACATGACGGGCATACATACATATGATGCGCCATAAAATCATCAAGGGTCTCACGTTTAAAAGCTTCACGCCCTTCTATGCCATAGTTTCCTTGGTGGCGATATCCTATTTTGTCCAACCGCTTCACAACATCCGGGAATACATCCATGGATGGGATTTCTATGTCCAGGTCGATAATGGGCTTTGCCGAAAGCCCAGGGACACTTGTGCTTCCTACATGATGTATATCTACAAGCAGGTCGGCTATGTGCGGCTGTAGGTATGCTTTTATTCGCTCAAATGCTGCAGGCCAGTCTGGATTGTATTGCACAACAACTATCGGTTTTTTCATTTTGCCCCGCATATAGATAGATGTGTATGTTAACTTGCCGCCTATACGCTCTGATTTCATTAGGGAAATTTTATTGGCTGTCTCGCCAAAAGTCTCTGTCTGCTGGGGCTCTATGTCGGTTATAACCCTGCGCCCAAGGGTGATATGTGGGCTATACCTGCGGCTTTCGGGCTTGAAACCGGCGGCGGATAAATTGAGTGTAAGCATACGCTGCAAATCCAGCAAGGGCTTACTCTCACTCACCCCGGCCCACCAGGTGTCGCCACCGCTACTCTTGAAATAGCCTATATGGTCTATGTTTATCTCAAATGGGTCAAAAGGCGCCGCATCCATCGCTGCATTTATCGCGGCGGTTTGATTAAAATCGCATTCTCCTAAAAATTGAAGGGTCAGGTGTAAGTTTTCCTGCAGGGTGAAGTTGCCGCGTTTTGAGTGAGCGCGAAGCTTGTCTTGCAACATAGTAAGCTTACCCCTTGTTTCGCTGTTAAAGTTTATGGCAATAAACAGGCGCTGGGTCGATTCCATTGTGTTAACACCCTTCCTCACACAGCAAAAATATAACATAAATTGGATAGAAATATTTTTGCCATGTCTATTGACTTGGTCAGTCAATTAGTTTATTATTGACTCATCGAGTCAGTCAATGACTGTTAAGGCCTTCATTTTTTTAAGTATATTATAGCAACAGCCATATAACATCAACATTTAAGGGCAAATCCCGGTTTTGTCATTTTGGATAAAAGCGATCTTCGTTTATTTGAATGATTTTGCTCTATATCAGCTATTTTTGCAAACAATTTAGCTTTTTTAGCCATATGACAAATATGCATAAGGAGAGTGATTTAATGATTGGGGAAGATAATCAAAAATTTATGTCCCTAGACGAAGAAAAACGCGAGCGTATTCTAAACGCTGCAATGCAAGAGTTTTTGGAAGGATTTAAAAAGGCTTCCACTGACAACATCGTACGGGAAGCAGGCATATCCAAGGGTTTGCTATTCCACTACTTTGGCACTAAGGAGAAACTCTATAACTTCTTAATAGATTACGCAATAGATATTGTGCAGGCAGAATTTATAGACCTTATTAATGTCCACCACAAGGATATCCTGGACAGTATCTGGCAGCTAAGCCTGCTAAAGCAAGATTTATCTAACAGGTATCCCACGATATTCGACTTTTTGACCCGCGTTTACGTAGACGGCAAGGATTGCCCGGCCATGGAACATCTTGAACGGTTATACGAAGTACGGGCAAAGATGATGCAGGACGTTTTTGACCACTGCGACAGGAGTCTGTTTAAAGACGATATTCCTCATGACAGGGCGATAGACGTCATAATGATGGTGATGAATGGTTTTTCTCAGCAAAAAGTGGACCTGCTAGACAAAGACCGTATAGGTAAGAACGTTAAAGATAACTATGACAGTTATCTTGCGGAGCTTAAAGAGTATCTGGATCTGCTGCGGCAGGTTTTCTATAAGTAAAAACCCTTATATATGAATGGAGGATATCAAATGAAACTAAGCGTAGAAATCAAAGACTTAAACAAGTATTTCGGCAAATTCCAGGCCCTAAAGGGCATTAACCTGGAAATCAAAGAGGGCGAGGTTTTTGCCTATATCGGGCCAAACGGAGCCGGCAAGTCCACTACTATTAGGATACTACTTGGCATACTTCAGGCCACATCCGGCCAAGCCAAGGTTTTTGGCAAAGACGCCTGGAAAGATGCCGTAGAAATCCACAAGCGCATAGCCTATGTACCCGGCGATGTAAACCTATGGCCAAACCTTACAGGCGGCGAAGTCATAGACCTTTTTGTTAGGCTACGGGGCTCTCATGACAAGGCGCTGCGCGAGCGGCTAATACGCGATTTTAACTTGGATCCGACCAAGAAATGCCGCACCTATTCTAAGGGCAACCGCCAAAAAGTAGCGCTGGTTGCGGCCTTTGCATCCGATGTAGATTTGTATATTTTAGACGAGCCTACAAGCGGCTTGGATCCGCTAATGGAGCAAGTCTTCCAGGATTGCGTAATGGAGCAAAAGAACAAGGGCAAAGGCGTGTTCCTGTCCAGCCACATTATGTCGGAAGTAGAAAGGCTTTGTGACCGCGTAGGCATTATCCGCGAGGGGCAACTAGTAGAAATAGGGACACTAGATGACCTAAGGCACCTAACCAGCTACACGATGACCGTATCAACAGAGAGGACAATAGAAGGCTTAGAAAATATCGACGGCGTGTACGATATAGCAAAAGAAGACGCCGGAGTAAAATTCCAAGTCAACACCGACAAGATGGGTGTTGTTATAAACCATATAACACCTTTTGGCATTAAAAAGTTAGAAAGCACACCACCATCGCTAGAAGAACTGTTTATGCGCCATTATGGGGCGACAAGCTAAACATAATAGGGAGGGCTGTTTATATGAAAGGACTATTTGAAAATACATTGCAGCTGACCCGCTTCATACTGCGGCGTGAGCGAATCACATCCACAGTGTGGATTGTGCTGCTGCTTTTGATAGTTGTTGGGCTGGTACCTGGCATGTATTCTACGTTGGACCACTACGCTCGTGTAGAACTTATAAGCGTATTCGAAAACCCTGCTATGATTGCTATGGCTGGCCCGGCTTATTCCGCTGATAATCCGACATTCGGCGCGGTTTACGGCAACTTGATGCTTGTGTTTACCGCCCTAACCGTGGGCATAATGAATATCTTCCTTGTAGTGCGCCACACCCGCGCAGACGAAGAGAAGGGCCGCTACGAAGTAGTGCGCTCGCTACCCTTGGGGCGGTTGGCTAATATCAATGCCGCCATGCTAACGGCATTGATAATCAACGGTATTTTAGCTGTCACAATGGGACTTTTTATGTACCTGGGCGGGATGGTCGGTGAAACATATATGTGTTTTAACGGCTCCATGCTTTGGGGCGTGAGCTTGGGCGCAACCGGTCTTGTTTTTGCGGCACTTGCGGCGCTATTTAGCCAGCTATCGGCAATAACACGCAGTGTAATGGCATATTCTATGGTTGCTCTTATCGTCTTGTACCTGGTACGCGCCGTAGGGGATATGAATGCTGACTTGGAGTGGGTTGCCCTTATTAGCCCCCTCGGGTTGGTGCTGCGTACTCAGGCGTATATTCAAAATAACTGGTGGCCTATTTTGATAATGCTTGGCACAACCGCGATAATATCCGCGGCGGCATATTATCTTTGCTCCTTACGGGACATAGATCAAGGCATGATACCGGCAAAACCAGGAAAGGCGAATGGCGGGGTTTTACTTAAATCCGCACCAGGGCTGGTATTTAGGCTTCAGCGTTTTGTTGTGATAATGGTGCTTGCAGGTATGCTTATATTGGGTGGGACTTACGGCTCTATACTTGGCGATATAGAATCATTTGTTGCCAGCAACGAGCTATACCAATCTCTGACACTTGGCCCTATCATGGATATAAGCATATTAGAGGGCCTGCCCGTAGAAGAAGTCATTGTTATCATGAACCAAGTATTAAGTGCGGCAGGCTTTACTATTGTAGAGATGTTTTCCGGGTTTATTAATGGCATGATGGCCATTATAGGCCTTGCGGCACTTATTGTGTTTGTGTTAAAGGCCAAATCCGAAGAAAAAGACATAAGGGCGGAATTGGTGCTTGCCGGCGCTGTCGGCCGCAACAAGTACTTGGCGGGGTTTGTCGCAATAGCTATGATATCGGCTGTGCTTATCCAGGCCGGCGTTGGACTGGGACTATATGCGGTCGCAGCTACAACAATACCAAACCCTGGTGATTTAACCCTTGGCTTTGTGCTACGTTCCGCATTGGTGTACGTACCTGCATTGTGGATTATGGTAGGTTTAACCGTGTTGCTATTGGGCTTATGGCCTAAGGCAACGGGTTTCATCTGGGGTTATCTTGGCTACTCATTCTTCATGGATATGTTTGGCCGCATAGGGATTTTCCCCGATTGGGTGACTTATACCACACCATTTGGGTTTGTACCTCAGTTACCAATGGACGAAATCAACTTTTTGACTATGGGAATAATGACCATAACAGCAATAGGGCTTACGGTTCTTGGGTTTTTCTTTTATAATCGCAGGGATATCAACGCTATTACGCATAATGACGCAATAGCCCGTCTTTGGAAGCTGATACAAGCAGGTTTCCGAAGAAGAACAATTTTACCCTAGGAGGCCATTATGAAGCAAAACGCAAAACCGGCAACTCTTTTACTGCATGCGGGGTATGACCCTCATTCTTCCCTTGGCGCGTGCGCTGTGCCGATTTATCAAACATCAGCCTACAACTTCCGCGACGCAGAGCATGCGGCAAACCTATTCTCATTAAAAGAATCAGGCAATATCTACACCCGCATCATGAACCCTACCAACGATGTATTCGAAAAGCGGATGACGGCTCTTGAAGGCGGCGTAGGGGCACTAGCGTTTGCCTCAGGCCATGCGGCAATTGCCGGGATTGTGCTAAACCTCGCTAAGGCTGGTGATGAAATCGTAAGCTCACCGCGACTTTATGGCGGCACGTTAAATATGTTTTCACATTCTTTGTCAAACATAGGTATCAAAGTAAATTTTGCGGAGGATGACACCGCCGAAAGTTATACGAAAGCCATCACACCTAACACAAAAGCGCTTTTTGCAGAAACAATAGGCAATCCCAAGATGAATGTAACCGATATCGAGACCCTTGCGACAGTGGCACATAAGCATGGTATCCCACTCATTATAGACGCGACATTTACGCCATATATAAACCGCTCAATAGAATTTGGTGCAGATATTGTTATACACTCGGCAACCAAGTTTATTTGCGGGCATGGCACCAGCATGGGTGGTGTGGTAATAGACGCGGGCAAGTTTGACTACACCGGCGGCAAATTCCCACTCTTATCTGAGCCAGACGCGAGCTATAATGGCATCAGATATACAGACCTTGGAAATGCGGCGTTTATTACCCGGCTAAGGACGCAGGTTATGCGTGACTTAGGGGCTTGCCTTTCGCCGTTTAACAGTTTCTTGTTTGTACAGGGTCTGGAAACTTTGCACCTACGCATGGAGCGGCATAGCCAAAACGCACTAGAGGTGGCCAAATATCTAGAATCCCATAACAATGTATCATGGGTAAGCTACCCAAGCCTTGAAAGCCACCCGGATCATGCTTTGGCAAAAAAATACTTGCCTAACGGCGCGGGCTCGATGCTGGCCTTCGGCATCAAAGGCGGCGTAGAAGCAGGGCGCAAGTTTATTAACTCGCTAAAGCTGTTCTCTCATGTGGCAAACTTGGGCGATGTAAAATCCTTGGCAATCCATCCCGCTAGCACTACCCACTCCCAGCTTACGCCCAAGCAGATGGAAGGCTCGGGTACTACTGCGGACTTGATACGGCTTTCTATTGGGATTGAGGATATTGGGGATATTGTTTTTGATTTGAGTGAGGCGTTGAAGTAGCTAGAAGAGTGACTGGGAAGATAATTTTTCAACATAAAAATCCGAACCCACCGGAAAAGACCGGCAAGGTTCGGATTTTTGCATATATAAATACTATTGCAGAGGTATCAAATCCCAATTATACTCCCGGGCCAGCGCCGCGGGGTTAAATATCCGCACCAGCTCCTCCAGCGCCTCCCGCTCTACCGGGGTGAACCAGTGAGCCCCATAGAATCCTCCCGGATTCTCATGCCATGTGCGATACCCCAAATCCCATGTAAGGTGCCTGCCGCTTATCGAACCGTTAACAAACCACAGCTCCAGTACCAACCCAAGCCGAGGGTCGCGTGATTCGTGTAGGGCGCGTAAATACTCGCCAGGGTAGCCTTGGAAATATATATTCCCATACTCACCCATATCCAAAACAGAATGAGGGTCTTCATCTTCGGATAAAAAGTGTAATCCCATAATCGGCAATGTTATACCCAGCCCTACCTGCACACCTTCGCGGTTTTCGTACATACCAAAAATCGAAAACGTGATTGGCTCACGGTGAAATATCTCACCTACCGGAGCCGGCTCCTCGGTTGCCCACATATCCATGTTTACAAAGACATTCTCAAAAGGCGGCATCGGGCGGTCGAAGATAAACATCATATCTTTTTGCTGGTCGAAAACAGATATTTCTCTTAAACGAAAATCACCCACAGCTTCCGGCAAATCAAAGCCGGGGGTATACCTGTATGATGCCTGAGGTTCCTCATCCCAGCCCCACTTGGGGAAATACTGTCGAAGTTCATCACGCCCCGTAAGCATACGGCTTCCTGTAATCATGGCATATAGGCCGCAAGCCGTGCGGAACTGATAGGCCTCATCTACCGCGAGTTCACCTATTTCGTATAAAACTTCTGCCCACAAATCGGCAACTTCTTGCCGCTCCACCCGCATGGGGCTCCACATTTCGCCAATAAGCTGTGAGCGCCTAAAAACATTTGGTGGTAGCGCCCTAGTGCCTGTAGGCGCTTCCGGTGGCTCTATCACATGGCGCCGAGTCATGGGCTCTAAATAATCGCGGTGTACTGCCGGCACATAGTAGCGGAAAAAGGCCTTATACTCCCCAGGATGCCTCGAAAGTTCTGCCGTCCACCATTGGGGCATATCAGTTTCTATTAAAAAGCGGTAAAAAGGCATAATAACTTCGGCATCGCTAAAAATCGGCGAGTAGTAAACCAGCTCTACCGAAGCCGCAAGAGCGCGCTCCCGCCCCGGCCACATTGTGTCTGGGACATCGGATACGAAGTAGCCATCGAGAAGCATCTCACGGGCTTGGTCTGCTGTGATTATTGGATAATGACCCAATTGCAATGACTCAAAATGCTCGTGGGGGAATAAGGCTATTTCGATACGCTCAGGGTGATGTGGGTCAAAGGTTAAAACCTCTACCCATTTGAAGTTAAACGAAAGAATAGCGTCTTCCGCACTTCCACCCGCGTCAAAAAACCGCTGACGGTGGAACGTCATTGGCCCGCCTATATCCAAGAGACCCTGTGCATTGGTTATTGTAGGAGATTCCATTGGGATAACGGCAGAAAGCTGAGCCACAAGTGAGTCAATCGCGACCTGCACTTCTCTGGCCGAGGCGTCATTAGCCAAGGATGCACCAGGGGGGAGAAGTATTATCTCCCTATACGCCTGTGAAAGGTTCGTATTTAGCGAAAGTGTACCTATTTGTTTTGACGCTATGCTGCGATAGCCGTCAATTATAACGGACACGAAAATATCGTCTACCTGCGGCTCAGTCGCTATTCTGTCAGGTGCGACACGGGACGCAATTGCAATGGCATGACCCATCTCATATATCATGCTAACAAATTGGTCCCATTCTTCGTCTGTCATTTGCATTTCTGGCGTATCTACCAACGCAAAAGATGACCATGGCGGCTGGACGTTGACGTTGCGCGTTACAGCGTGATTACGAAATACCGGCAGGGAATCTATATGGCCTATATCATGCCAAGGGTTGTTTGCATACATATACGGCTGGTATGCAGGAAGTATCACTTCAAAGCCGGTAGCCTGTATTCGCGGTACTGGCAAGATGCCACCTGGTACAAGCTCATTGTCTGGCTGGGGGGATGGTGACGGGATTGGTGTCGTATAGGCCGTGATATCACCGTTTGTTCCATTGTACGCAGGGGCCTCGGTTGGCTCGGCAGTGCTAATCCAATAGGCTAGCATCAAAACGCAGGATATCGCAATAGCACCTACAAACACTGCCGCAGCATTGCCAATATTAAACCATTGCAATCTTGAACGCCTTTGTTTGTCTTTATCTATAGCATTTGCCGCTTCGGCTATAAGGTCATCATCTATGCCCTCCAAGCAGGCCAGCAACCTTTCGGAACTGTCGCGGTGCTTAAGTCTCTCTGTTTTTTTGCGGTTAGCATCATCGTTAACAAACATCATATTACCACCCCTTCCCCTTCAAGATGGCTTTTTAGTTTCTGCCTTGCCCTAAACAGCATGGATTTAACTTTGCTTTCACTGGCCTTAAACTGACGGCTTATGTCATATATGCTGTCTCCAAAGAAATACCGTCGTATAAATATCACCCTGGCATTTATGTCCATCCCCCGTAAGTACGCATTAATGGCACTTACGGTTTGCGAATAGTCAAACTCATCTTCCGCGGTGCGAGATAAGGGTATTGCCTGTTCTAACTCGCTCAGCATCAGGTCTGCCTGACCGCCTCCGCGTTTAGCTGTACCTGCTGCCCGCCAGCGCTTTAAGGATAGGTTGCGTGTTATTTTTGATAGGTACGCGGCAAGAAACGCCGGGCGCTTGGGTGGGATAGCTTCCCAAGCCCGGTACAGGGTATCGTTTACACATTCTTCCGCGTCATGATTGCTTGATAAGATGTTGTACGCCACTATGTGCAGACTCCTTCCGTATTTTTGCTTGACTTGAGCTAGGGCAGCTTCGTCTCGTACCCAGAAAAGATCTAGAATGTTATTGTCTTCTATGTTGGCCACCCCTTTTGTACTTTAGAAGCTGTGTTCATAGGAGGCGACGCCGAATTGGTACGACAGTTTTACGCCAATTGAGGCGGTGCTGACGCAGCTTGCCAATAAGGCAAGCAAGGAAGTGCCAACGAAAAGTGGCGCAAAAATGGCGTGCCAAGGCGGTGTTGAATCCTATGAATATAGCTTCTTAATAGCGCTATATATATGATAACCCCATTTTTAGTATTTGGTTGCGTGGGAAATAAAAGTTTCTTAAATAAGATAAAAACGGAAAAGAATTAACGCCAATTATCAGATAACATAAATATAGGCCGAGTAAGAAAACATGGAGGTGATTATGTGGCGGCGGCGTATTACAAAATCATTCAATATATCGACGAACACATCAAAGACGAGATTACGATAACCGATATAGCCGATATGGTGGGTTATTCCCCTCATCACATCTACAAAATTTTCAGGATTTATTCCCCACATCCTGTTATGGAATTTATCCGAAGAAAAAAGCTGTACTCCGCTGCTAACGAAATGTACACCGGGCGAAAACTTTATGATATCGCGTTAGATTACGGTTTCGAAACGCCCGCCGGGTTTTACAAAGCATTCAAATCTGTTTTTGGATGCTCACCACGGGAATACAAAAATAATATAAAGAAAGAAGGTGTGGTTGTGCTTATTAACCATGTAAAAAATAACGAGGAATTGGATGCTGTATTAGCCTTTAGCAAAACCTTGTATCCTAACCATTTTATATCCGCCATTGATCCCGAAAGTGATGAAAAATATGGACGGAAGTGGTGGCTCAAACAATTGGGCAAAAACCCTGAAATCCTCTTATTTGCTAAAGACGGTGAAAAAATCTGCGCCGTTGCATTGGGGCATGTTGAAGGCGGCTATGTAACCGTAAATGAAGGATTGCTTGACGAATACAAAAATATAGGTGTGCTTGAAGCTCTTTTTGTTGAACTGGAAAAACGAGCAAAAGGATATGGCTATGCCGGTGTTGTATTAGGCATACAAGAGGGTGAGGAGGAATTTTACGCAAAATTGGGTTATATAGGCAAAACATTGATTCAGTCCGAAAAATACAGCGTAGATGAACTTAAAGCGTTTAACGAACAATTTGGCAATTACGAAATAACCGGCTCCGGCGTGTACGAAGGATATGTAAACCAACTCTGGATAAATTCATCACTGTTGGACACAGGTTTAAAGAAAAAGTATGAAGAAGAGATTGGTGATTGCTGGCTACAGATTATTGTCAGCAAAGGGCTTTAAATTGTATTTGTTAAAACCAAAAGGCTGTCGCGTTAAGCAAAAAAACCGAATAAAACGCTTTACGTGACAGCCCCTTCATTTATTTTGTTTATATGGATAGCAAGAATGGCTCCCCAACCGGCCAAACCCCATACCCAAGGGCTTCATATATAGTGGCTGCAATGTCGGCAAGGGTACTGCGCGTACCTAAACCTTTTGCTTGACAACCCCCACCATATACCAGCAATGGCACATACTCGCGGGAATGGTCTGTAGAGGGGGTGGTTGGGTCGCAGCCATGGTCTGAAGTGATTATCAAAAGATCATCTTCCCTTAGGGCCGCCAATATTTCCGGTAGGCGGCTGTCGAAATACTCCAGAGCTTGGGCAAAGCCTTCTGGGTCATTGCGGTGGCCGTACAGCATATCAAAGTCAACCAGGTTTGTGAAGATTAGAGTTTTGTCCTTGCCGGTTTTCAAGTTCTCTATTGTAGTATTAATCCCGTCTATGTTACTTTTTGTATGGATACTGCGGGCCACGCCACGGCCACAGAATATATCCTCAATTTTGCCTATGCCAAGGGTGCGCTGACCTTTGATTTCCAACACGTCAAGCAAAGTCTCACCCACGGGCGGCACGGCAAAGTCACGGCGGTTTTTTGTACGAGAAAACGCGCCGGGCTTTCCTACAAAGGGGCGCGCTATTACCCGGCCTACAATATGGTCACCCGTTAACAGTTCCCGGGCCAGTTGGCATAAGCGGTATTGGGTTTGGATTGGGATGATTTCCTCATGGGCAGCCACTTGGAAGACACTGTCGGCGGAGGTATAGACTATTGGCGCACCGGTTTGCATGTGGGCTTCGCCTAGGTCATCTATGATTTGTGTGCCAGAAGCGGGATAGTTGCCAAGCCAGTTAGGTTTATTATGCGCGGGTTTGAACGGGTTTCGTGGCGCTACGGCCCAAACCATCCGATCATTTTCGCTTAGCTGCCACAGACCCTCTTCACGGGCTTTATAAAGCCATTCTTTAAGCAGCTCATCCGGAAAACGCATAAAAGTAGCAAACGGCGGCTCCATTATAAGCCCAGCCAACTCCCAATGTCCGCTTGTTGTGTCTTTGGCACGGGTTTTTGCAGCCATCCGGCCATAGGCAGCTGTAGGCCCGTTAGCAGGGTTTATCCTGCCTTGCGACGTACGGGCAGCATCACCCAAACCAGACTCCTCTATATTTGCCAACCCCATAGCATATAGGTTAGGCAGGTCAAGCTTTCCCCGCTTTGCGTATATATTACCCAAGGTATGGGCACCAATATCGCCGTATTCGGAGGCATCAGGCATAGCACCTATGCCTACTCCATCCAGTACTATGATGCATACTCTCATTTATCTCATCCTTTGCATGATGTAATCGGGAGTCTTAACAACGCACTCCATCCGTTCCCGATTACGTTGTCTCAACCTTTTTCCCACGCATTCTAGCATATCCATGGAAAAGAATCACAATAATTTTAAAGAGTCCAAGCAATCCAAACAGCGGATATACATATCGCACAATATTAGAAAAACCAACATGAGCCGCTGGCACACCAACAATACATATCAACGCGGCCGCTTTAGGTTTAGACATATTCCCATGGCCGGACAGCCACTGGACAACGGCAAAGCCATTGCAAGCTGCCGTAGTCACCAATGCAGCGACAAGTACACCCAGGTACAAAACACTAAATGCCATACTATAGTGCACGACAATCATCAGCATTGGTATTTCGAAGCTGATAATCCTACTATAGTGCAAAAACAGCGGTAGAGCCATACATAGCCCCAGCACAGTAATTGCGCCGCCGCCTACTACGCCGCCTATAAACGGGTCTCGCCTTTTGGTAGCAAGGGGTGAAGTGGCGGTAAGCACTGGCACCCCTGTTACCAAGTTGTATGAGGCATATACAAGCGCAGAAAGAAGCCAACCAATAGCCATCCCACGGGTAGGCCCAGCAAATACCGGAGCAGCCGAAAAAAAGGCAATAAACAGCCCAACAAGTATCCCGCCTATAATCATAAACGGCGCCAGAATTACGTTTATCTTGACCATACCCTCCAGGTCAAAGCGTAAAACTATGTACACAAAAATACCGACCGCTATAGCCCCCACCGTAAACGGCAAGTTAAACGCCTGCCTAGCAGTAGCCCCCGCCCCAGCAAGCATTGCTACAAATAGGCAAAACAAAAATGTCGCTACCAGCCATTCCATAGCTGTACCCAGCCTTTTGCCAAGCAAATGTTGCATAAATTGGCTGTAAGTCTCGATCCCATCACGACGGCAAATGGCAAGCGTTGCCCAGCCCACTAAAGCAAACAGCAGCCCGGCCACAATTAGCCCCCACACGCCCATCGGGCCAAACCCCACAAAATACCTTAGCAACTCCTGCCCAGAGGCAAACCCCGCCCCCAAGAAAACCGATGCGTACACCGCAGCTATTTGAAGGCCGCTAAATCTTCGTTTTTTTTGCATAAAAACACTCCTATACATGTCAGTTTTGGACAAGTTTTTCCATGTCCCTACATAAGTGTATGGGGATGCATGACATATAATGCCATGCCCTCTCCTCCCCTTTGATATGACTTGAATCAAACCAATAAAACCCGTAGAATAGGCCAATAGATAATTACAGCGAATTTAAGCAAATCAAATAAGAAACGGTATTTGCTATACTGCGCAAAAGCGCAAAAACCAAGGAGGGGCAATAATGAACCCAAACCGTAAGCCATTACTACTAGAAAAATGGGACTTTATCATACTACTGGGGGAATCTGGTGGCGGAAAAGGAACGCTTGTAAGCAACATCAAGCACTACTGGTTGGAAAACCTGCACTCCGCCAGTATGGGCGATATATTCCGCAAAAAAGCGCTAAAAGACCCAGAAATCAAGCGCCTAACAGAAAGTGGCGTGCTTATAAGTGACGACCTAGCTTGCGAAGTATTCCGCGAATTTGCCCGCGACCATACACCAGGCCTGATAGATGGCTATCCGCGCAATAGGCAACAAGCCATAGAACTAATAAAATTTATTAAAGATAATAACTGGCGCGTGTTAGTAGTTGACCTACACTGCCGCATAGAAAAAATTATAGAGCGTCTCCTGGCCCGTAAGCGTGATGATGACAGCCTGACAATCGTGTACAAACGCCACACAGACCATAAAGAACTTCACCCCCTTGTTATGGCCGAAGTACGCACCAGGCCGGATCTTTTCGATGTAATCACGTTGGACGGCAACCTGGATGCGGAAATTACTTTTAGTAATTTTTTGATGGATGTATTACGGCTGGTAGATATGTTGTACTTCTATGATATGACTGATATCGAGACAACCTTCGCGGTAAGGGGCGACGAAACAACCATTAACCCAGCCCTTAACCGCTGGATTTGCGGTTTCCTCCGGAGTATTCAAAAGAAGCTCTACGAAAAATCGGGTGAGACCTCATGATCAATGTACAAGGCCTGACCAAGAAATACGGCAAGCATATAGCCAACGATAACATTACCCTGCAACTAAAGGCCGGGGAGCTTGGCGTACTGCTTGGGCCAAACGGCGCGGGCAAGTCCACACTTATAAAATCCATATGCGGGCTATTGCGTTTCACAGGGCACATTACCGTAGATGGCCACGAAAATCGATCCTTGGAAGCCAAGCGGGTGCTGGGTTACGCGCCAGAAGTCGCTACCCCCTACCCGATGTTAACCGTGGCGGAGCATATGGAATTTATAGCCCGCGCCTATCGTATAGGTGCCGGTTGGGAGACTCGTGCAGACGAGCTTCTGCGCCGCTTCGAGCTGGATGATAAACGGAACAAGCTGGGGAAGGAACTTTCCAAAGGTATGAAGCAAAAGGTAAGTATATGCTGCGCGCTGCTTCCAGACCCCAAAGTCATAATCCTAGACGAACCCTTGAGCGGTCTAGACCCTCACGGCATAAGACAATTGCAAAGGGCAATAGAAGATATGCGCAGTGCAGGCAAATCCATTTTAGTAAGCACTCATATGATAGACACGGTGGAAGCCGCCTGGGATGTAACCTTTATAATGAAAAAGGGGCAAATGCTGCGCGAATGCCGACGGGCCGAGCAGGCAGAATCTCTTGAGGATATCTACTTCTCGCTATTTGATGAAGGGGAGCTCGCCGGCGATGAATAGCCTTAATTTCTTAATGCTGCGGCAGGCCAAAAACCGCTTACTTGAGCTTAAAACCAAGCCCGCGAAACTGATACTTTTTATTGTTGCCATTGGTATTATGGCCTGGATGTTGGTGCCGGGCCTAACAATGGAGGCACCCTACTCTCCCGTGAATATCAATGTGTTCACGGGGATTTTGGCCGGGTTTTTCATGTTTTCGTTCGTAATATACATGATGCAGGGCTTTGTAAACGGTGCCGCTATTTTTGGCATGGATGATGTTAATTATCTGTTTGTTGCACCTATAAAACCCCGTACGGTGCTGCTTTATGGCATAATCAAGATGGGCAAGACCTTATTACTTAGCAGTTGGTTTATTATTTTCCAAGTGCAGTGGATGCGTGGCAATTTTGGTATAGGTATCGGTGGCATACTCTTTGCCGCCCTTGGCTATGTTCTATTATGTCTTGTGGCTCAGATCATGGCGCTGTTTATTTATGCATTCACAAATAGTCGCCCGCACCGCAAACTTGCCGCGAAAATTATTTTAGTTGCGGTGTTTATACCTGCGGCTGCGGTTTTTATTTTGCAGTTTGCGCAGGGTACCGGTTTGTCCTACGCTTTAACAGCACTCCTTGATTCGCCTGTGCTTAGTTTTACACCTATTGTTGGATGGGCCGCTGCCGGAGTTAGTGCCATATTATTTGGCGAAATGATGGCAGGGCTATTTTTTTTAGGCTTACTGACCGCCTCAGGGGCGTTTTTCTTTGGCGCGGTTTATTTGGGTAGCCCCGATTATTACGAAGACGTGCTTGGCGCATCCGAAACAGCCTTCGAAGCTGCGCGCACCGCCAAAGAAGACTTAACCACTGCCGTGACAAGTACAACCCGTGATATAAAAATCAGGGGTACAGGGCTTTCCGGCATAGGGGCCAAAGTGTTTTTTTACAAGCATGTACGTGAGGCGTTTAGGGCTAACCGTTTCGGCCTATGGGGGATAGGGTCACTTTTAATAGTAGGTGGCGCGGTTATTTGGGCGTTCTTTGGCAGGCAAGTCTACGATGGGGCAGATGCATCGGCAAATTCGGCAGAGATTTGGATGCTGACGCTACTCGGGGTTTTGATGATGTTAAAAATAACATTACAAGGGTTTTGCCGCGGACTTTTGGAAACATATAGCCATTATATCTATATGGTGCCTGACAGACCGTTTGCTAAGTGGTTTTGGGCCAATATTGAGAGCGTGTTTAAGGCAGCAGTAGAGGCTATTGTGATTTTTGTTGCGGTGGGCCCTATCATGGGTTTGCCTTTTATAACAACGCTTTCTGCTATGGTTACACTTATCCTTTTCACGTTTTACCTGCTGGGGATTAGCATGGCTTCTATGCGCATTACAGGCACTCATTTGAATACGGGTTTGCTGCTTGTGATTTATTTTGCTGTAGTAATTATCCCACTTATACCAGGGATTGTAGTGGCAGTAGTTGTTGGCGTACTAGCACCGGAGTCTTTAGCTATTGCCTTTGGTTTGTTTGCACTTTCGGCTTGGATGCTTCTTGTAGGCGTTTTGTGCTTTGCTATTAGCAAGGGCGCGCTTCACAACACTGATATGCCCGTTGTTAAGGAGTTTGGTATGCAATGAACGCCATATTTTTTCTATATGTAAGAAGTATCAAGAATCGATTTTATAACAGTATGCGGAGTCCCGGGCGGTTGATCAAGACCTTGGGCTTTGCATGTATTTTAGCGATGCTTATTGTAGGAGCGGCAACTGGGGCTATTGTTAGTGCCGCGCCTGCCGAGATGCCGCTTTTGCAGGGCATGATGTTTATATTATTCTTTTTGCCTTATTTTGCGGGCAGGTATGGTGGTATCGGACCTTTTAGCGTAGAGAATGTGAATTTTATTTTTACTGCGCCTATCCTGCCACGTACGGTATTGCTTGCGGAGGTTGTACGGCGGCTATGGGACATGATTGTTATTAGTATTGCTGCTGTGACAATGTTTTCGTTTATGGGCATGGTTATTGTCATCGAGTTTTCACACATTTTATTGATGTGGATTTTTTGCTTGGCTTTGATGGTTGTTTGCAAGCTTTACGGATTATTTTTGTTTGCTGTGCTTAATAATTCGAAATCAGTCCCACCTGACGCCGGAAGCACTCAGAGATTTTCGACCCGGGCGAAGCTTTTTCTCATTAATTTAGCTTATGAATACAGGAGAATCTATCGCTGGATAGGCTTTTTTTGGGCTGTGTTGCTGCTTATTGCAGCTGTTATTTATTTTGCCCACGCCGGATGGGAATTGCTGCCCGGGGTTATTGGCCTCGTGAGTTCGCCTGTCTTTGCCCTTACGCCGCTCGTAGGGTGGGCCGCCGCCGGAGCGTTTGCATTTATGGGTGGGCAGGCAGTGTCTGGAGCTATCTACACTTGCTTGTTGTTGACTGCTGGAGTGTATTTTTTTTGGGTTGTTTACCGGTCAGCGCCGGACTTTTATGACGAAGCCCTAGGTACGCCACGAGCAGCGCCACTTACCAAGACTACCATAAACGGCCCGGTTAGCGGCAAATCTAATTTCCATGGCAATGGTGCGGCGGTATTTTTCGATAAGCACTTATTGGAAGAGTCCGGAGGTTGGTCATCCAAAACTCGTATATCATGGTTAAGAGATACCCGTGCTTGTGCTTTTCTGGAGCTTGTGGGCGGTGGAATACTTGGCGGGATGGCATTAGCCATCATATGGGGACTATATGCCCGCGGTATTTTCGGCAATATAGAAATATTTGCTATGATAATCAGGACAATTGGCGTACCAAGCGGCAATATCCTTGCTGTGCTGATACCCTCCATTTTGATATTAGCGGCATACCCGCAGTATGATAAAGGCTTTATGGAACTGTACAATTTTTATTTCTACCTTGTGCCAGACAGCCCTGTGCGCAAGCTTTTTTGGGTATCTGTGGCAAGCATTGTTAATGTATGCGCTGTAGCTATGCTGGTTTTGGTTCCAGCAGGGGTAGTTTCTGGTACTTCGCCGGCAGTTGTGCTTGCAGTCATATTGGCTTATTTTGCGGCGGCGTTTATGGTGCTTGGGCTTAGGCTTGCTGTTGTGCGGGTCTTGGGTGTTGTGTCCGGAGGCCAGCAGAAGCTGGTAGCTACTTTGCCAGTTTTGGTTTTTGTGCTTATCGGCATGGTAGGGATGCTAGCGATGTTTTATTTTGGGCCGGAAAGTTGGGGATTGCTTGTTGCGCTTCTTGGATTTGCAGGGTGGTGTGGGCTTATTGGGGCGTTGGGTTTTGGCTTTTCTTTGAGGGTTTTGCATGATGTGGATGCGCCTTTGTGATGTATTCGAATTTATTTGCAATAAAAATCATGAAAACACGCTCCAGGAGGCTCTATGAATCTATTTGAAACCAACAGCGCCAACATATTAAAAAAAGAAGCTCCTTTGGCCGCACGCATGCGCCCGGCCTCCATAAACGAATGGGTAGGCCAAGCACATATAGTAGGGAAAAACACTTTACTGTACCGCGCAATAGTTGCAGATAGGCTGTCATCGTTGGTATTGTACGGGCCACCTGGCACAGGCAAAACAACTTTGGCCAGGATAATCGCCGGTACGACCCAGTCTGTATTCACACAAATAAATGCCACAGCCGCTGGTATAAAGGATATCCAACGAGCTATAGAGGAAGCCAAATCCACGCTGGCCCTATACGGCAAGCGTACGATTTTATTTGTGGACGAAATCCACCGTTTTAATAAACTCCAGCAGGACGCACTCCTGCCCTATGTAGAAGACGGCACGCTTATCTTGATAGGCGCGACAACAGAAAACCCATATTTCGAGGTTAACAAGGCGCTGGTTTCCCGCTCCATGGTCTTCGAGCTGTATCCACTTACGCCGGAAGACATTACGACTCTGCTACTCCGTGCAATTTCGGATAACGAAAACGGACTAGGCTTTTTGCCGGTTAAAATAGAGGAAGACGCGCTGGCTTTCCTAGCCAATAGGGCAAATGGCGATGCGCGTACAGCCCTTAATGCCCTGGAACTGGCAGCTTTGACTACAGAACCTGACCCGGACGGGCATATAATCGTTGACTTGGACGTAGCGGCGGCATGCATCCAAAAACGGGCGCTATGCTACGAAAAAAACGGCGACAATCACTATGATACAATCTCGGCCTTTATTAAAAGTATGCGCGGTAGCGACCCCGACGCGGCGGTTTACTACCTGGCCCGGATGCTCCACGCTGGTGAGGATCCCAAATTCATAGCAAGGCGTGTGGTTATCTGCGCGGCGGAAGACGTAGGCAATGCCGACCCTCATGCCCTGATGGTGGCAATGGCGGCAGCACAAGCTGTGGATTTTATCGGCATGCCTGAGGGGCAAATCTTATTATCACAAGCTGTAACCTATATTGCCTGTGCGCCAAAAAGCAATGCCGCCTGCTCTGCTATTTTTAGTGCTAGGGACGATGTGGCCAATATACCTATTAAATCCGTGCCAAACCACCTGCGTGACCCCGGGCATAAAAAAGCCGGTGCTTCTTTAGGGCATGGCGCAGGGTATCAATACGCGCACAGTTTCCCCGGAAACTATATACCCCAAGCCTATTTACCGGAAGAATTGGCGGATAAGGTGTACTATAAACCTTCCGACAACGGGGTAGAAAAGAAAATAGGTGAGGCGCTAAAAAAACTGCGGCCGGATAGAAAATATTAATTGTCGGCAACTAATTGTATAATTGCCGATATGATATCTTTCACGTAGCGCTCATCATTACAGAGCATCGCACATGATAATACCATCTGCAGTAAGTTCATAAACTTTCTCGCACACTTCATTCAGGTATTTCCTATCATGGGACACGCTAATAATCGCGCCACCAAAAAGCGTAAGGGTCTTACGTATTTCTGGGGCAGACAGCGGGCTGAAGTTGCGCGTTGGCTCGTCTAGTATCAGAACGTTTGCACCGCGCAACACCATATCTAAAAACAAAATTTTTGCCTTCTGCCCACCGCTAAGCTTGCCAATTTTCCCAAGCATTTCATCATGGGTAAACTTCATGCTACCCAGATATGTCCGTACTTTGGTAATTGTGTCTTTGTGGGCATCCGCCGCCAAGAACTCGATTACGGGTTGGTTGTAGTCAAGTACTTCGGCATAATCCTGAGGCATGTATGCGGCGGTGATGTCTGTCCGCTCTTGTAGCATTTCCCATACTTTTTTGAGAAGTGTGGATTTCCCCGTGCCGTTGCGCCCAATAATCCCGATACGCTCCGGCCCGTGAACCGTAAGCTTTATTTGACCGGTCAGACGCCTTCCTTTTACATGTGATTTATGCTCCGAAAGTGTACTCACTCCCCCCACACAAAGTTCGGGCAAACTAAGGGAAAGAATCATCTTACCATGTGGGATTAAAATCTCCGGGTCAAACTGAGTCAAAATGGCTTCTTCCATTTGTGGGATTTCTAAAAAGTCTTCAGTTTGACTCTCTAACCGCTTCCCCGTAGATTTTACCGCTTTCATTTTCTTTTTTAGTAGCCTTGCGGTAGCAGGGTCTTGCCGTGAAACGGCACCTTGCTCATGGTCTACCCGATCATGGATTTGTTTCCATTTTTCCATTTGCGCTTTATGATTGCTTCGTTGTTTTTTTGCTACCTGCATCTGCTTGTCAAAAGCAATACCGCGAGTTTTAATATATTTCTTGTATCCGCTATAAGTCACTGTAATTTTGCTTTTTGTCTTGCGCACAAGCTGCTCCATGTGGACAATCACATTGGCAGTGTTTTCAATCAGGGTTTCATCATGAGATATAAATAATATTGGCTGCTCGCAATCATTTATAAACCTTTCCAGCCACTTAAGCGTACTAATATCAATGTCATTGGTAGGCTCATCAAGCAAAATAATATCTGGCTCAGATATCAAAATCCTCGCCAACTGGATTTTTATTTTCTCCCCACCAGACAAGGTGCGTATGCACTGGCCTGACATAGCAAAATCCAAGCTAAGCCCCAACCGTATTAAAACATGCACGTACCTGTGGATCTCCATATCCGCAAAATACTCCTCAAGGCTGCTATCCAAGTCCTCTTCCGGAAAAGACTGTGGCAAATACGCAAGCTTACCCTTCCTCACAATCTGTCCCGAGTACTGACAATACCCTAAGACATGCTCCTCATCATAAATCAACTTCAGGAGGGTAGATTTCCCGTTGCCTTCTTCGCCGATAATTACCGCTTTGTCACCACGGTGCAGCGTAAAATTGAAATTATCCACAAGCACCCTATCGTTTAAAGATAAGCGGACACTAGCATTTTTGATTTCTAACATTTAATTCCTCCAAAAAAATAAGACTTCTCTCCAAAGCGTTTTGTCGCCGGATAATAAGTCTTAACTTTTGAAGCGCTATAAATAAGCATGCGCAGGCAAACCACTGCACAAACATAAAAAAGAACGCTTTAAAGACATAACCCATAATCCGGCAACAAAAAGAGACTTGCAACTCCTAGCAGAGTACAAGATTTTTTTGTTGCCATCATTTTGTTAAGGATTATGCTGTTTTCACGCTCTTGCCACCAATCTCAAAACTTATATTACTTTTACCACATCCAAACATAAAAAGTCAACTGTGAAAAAGCGGTATAGCCACTTTTTCTCCAGCTCTTACCGGTGGGAGCTGCGATACAATTTCCTAATATGTAAAAACCCCACCAGGCAATTTTCACCTGGTGGGATTTTCTATTTACTTATAAAACCTCATAGCAATTATTTATTTCTTATCCTTGGGCCCACGCTTTTCAAACATATCGGTAATCCGTTTTTCACGGTTATAGCGCGTCATGTTCGTACGGTACTGGCCAAGATCGGCAAGTTGCTTGCCTGTTATCTTCATGATACCAAAGGCCGCTATACCTACCAGCATTACAGCACCAAATATCGTAAAGGTTATCTGCATTGGGCTGGTTTGTGGGTTGACCCTTCCTGCAATCGGCGTCCAGCGCGCGGTTATGGTTACATCTTGCCTTACCGTAAGCGGTAGGGTTATCGGCGTTGCGCCAATGCTCCATCCGGCAAAAGTATAGCCTGTGCGTGTCGGGGTTGGCATGGTGCTTACAACAAAGCCGTATTCACCTGTACGTATGCCTCTTTCGGCACCAGCAAATACACCTGGGCTTGGGTCAAACGCTGCCACTAAATGTGTAGGCGGTATATGAGGTGGTGGCGTTGGCGTTGGGGTCACCGGTGTGGTTACCCATGCGGCCGAAAGCGTCATATTGCCACGGATGTTAAATGGTACAGGCTGAATAGCTGCGCCATGCATCCATCCTACAAAGGTATGCCCGGCACGGGTTGGTACTGGTAGCGAATTGATTAGTGTGCCGTAAGCATGGGTTTGCGTTGTGCCTGTATTAGCAGGCATTACACCGTTGTTAAGGACGAAAGTAATCGTATAATTCCTTGGCGGTACAACAGGGGTACGCTGATAATGTGCAAACAGTGTCACATTGGCTACTGCAGCAAATGGCTGCGTTATCTGTTGCCCGTCTAAGAACCATCCTACAAACGTGTAGTTTGCGGGTGCTATTGGTGTCGGGAAGTTGTCTACCCTAAAGCCAAACGAACCCTGACGTGTACCAGGCACACCGGCGGGAAGAGAGCCGATACCTGGATTAAATATTACTGTGATAACTGTTGGTGGAGTTGGGGTTGGCGTGGGGGTCGGTGTTGGGGTTGGTGTATATGGTGGTGTTGGAGTTGGTGTGGGGGTCGGTGTTGGGGTTGGTGTATATGGTGGCGTTGGAGTTGGCGTGGGGGTCGGTGTTGGGGTTGGTGTATATGGTGGGGTTGGAGTTGGTGTAGGCGTATATGGTGGCGTTGGGGTTGGTGTAGGCGTTGGCGTGTATGGTGGCGTCGGAGTAGGTGTCGGTGTTGGCGTAGTCCCATCACCATCCCATGCTGCTTCAAATGACAACGGTGCAGTAACAACTATGCTGGCTATATTTGCCGGCTGTTGCACATTCGGGGTGGTATTAAGCTGCTGCCAGCCTAGGAACATATCCCCTCCACGTGTCAAAGAAGGTACATTGGCTATCGTGATGCTTTGGCCATGGGTAACCATTACTTGAACCGGCCCAGCAGATGGTGTCGCATCAACTCCACCATCGAAGTAGAACCTCACTGCATGTTGCGTAATTGGATAGGCCTCACCCTGCCATACCGCTGTAAAGTGTATATCGGCATTTTGGGCTGGGTTAAGGGCCGCTGGGTTTACTGGTGTTCCTAGGCCTGTGAGTACCCAACCTACGAATACATCGGCTCCCCTTACCGGAGTAGGAACACTACCTGCTGGGATTTGTGTGTTGTTGGGGATACCCGGTACAACTACTGGCCCCAGGCCGTGTACACCATAGGTGCCACCAGCTAAATGGAATGTTGCTATAAAGTGGCCATCCAATACTATCGGCTGCCATACCGCTGTAAAGGAAACATGCGCGGTTGGTGCAGGATCAAGATTAGACGGGATAACTACATTGCTGGTACCAGTCATCACCCAGTGTTGGAAGAGGAAGCCCGTCCTTACAGGTGTAGGTACAAGCGCTGCGGGGATTTGTGTCCCGTAAGCAAACGGCCCTTCAACTGCAGGCCCTGTACCAAAGACAGGATGGGTACCACCGGCAAAATTAAATGTTGCGCTAAAGTGACCGGGGATGTCGTCCATTTCCCATTGCGCTACAAATGTAACATCTGCAGTGGGCGCAGGGGTAAGGTTTGCTGGGTCAACAGCAACACCATTTAATGTCCAACCGGTTAAGGTAAAGTTAGTCCTAACTGGTGTTGGTACAGATGCCGCTGGTATTTGAGTACCTACAACATACGGCCCCGCAACAACATTGGCTGTGTTACCTGTGACATTGCCACTTGCCAAGACAAAGGTTGCCATAAATGTATCAGGAGTTTGTACGTCCCATACGGCTGTAAATGTCATTGGTCCAGTTACATGAGTACCGGCTACTTGTGCGCTTGTTAAAGGCGTAGCAGCACCGCCAGTTTGTAACCATCCGATGAATCCATCAGCACCACGTGTTACTACTGGTACATTGGGCACGGTTATTTGTGCGTTATTATTAATCTGCACCGTAACCGGGCCTAGTACTGGTGTATGCGTTGAAGATGTACCACCGTCAAAGTTGAATGTCACGTCGTGTTGAGTTACTGCAGCACCGTCTTCTTCCCATACAGCGGTAAAGGATACATTTGCTGTTGGGGCAGGATTTAATGCTGACGGCGTTACAGGTGTGTTTGTAGTTGTTATTACCCAGTGTTGGAATATATATCCGGGTCTTTCCAAACCTAAAGCGGGAGTTACAGCATTAGGCATTGGAACTTGTGCTGCCGGGATTTGGAAGCCTACACCTAATGGGAAGGCACCTCTTAGAACAACACCTGATACATGTCCGGGGTATGTGCCCCCTGCCAAGTTAAATGTTGCCCAGAAAGTAGTCGTGTCAGTAAAGTCAGGGGTCCATATTGCCGTAAACGACACAAGAGTAGTTGGTGCGGTTATAGGATCGTCAAGGTCTGATGGGTTAACTTCAACCTCATTTACCGTACCAATAGTGTCTGTTAACACCCAGTGATAGCTCCAGCCAGGCTTGGTTGGGCTTGGCACTTCGGCTGCGGGTATTTGTGTGCCGTGTGTAAACGGTCCTCTTTGTATCACTGCGCCATGCCCAGGAACTGTGCCACCATTGAGATCAAATTCAGCAAGGAATTCGTCGGCAGCAAGTTGGATATCCCATTGTGCTACGAAAATAATGTCGTCGTCTGGGGTTGCGGCTGCGATAAGAGCTGCTGGGGTTATTAATGCGCCAGGGACAAAGGCTGTCCCAGCTGGGTCGCCGTAAAGTGCCCAGCCTATAAAGCTCCAGCTAGCATTTGAATGTGTAGGTACAGGTATTTGAGCCAGTGGGATTGAGTTGGTCACATCGAACGGCCCTCTTAGTACCTCTCCTGCTACCGCTCCAGGATATGTGCCGCCTGCCAGCCTAAATGTAGCACTAAACTGAGGCGTGACGGTTTGTGTCCACACTGCCCTAAACACTATATTTCCGGCTGCATTTAAGTCTGCGGCTACCGGGATCATGCCTTGTGGGGTTACAGGGGTATTGGTTAAATCGGCATCCAATGTCCAGTGTGAGAAAGTATGGCTAGTCCTTTGTAAGCCCAAAGCTGGTGTTACACTATTAGGCATCGGGACTTGCGCCGCTGGTATCGGGTCGCCTAAATCGAATGGCCCTCTTGGAACCGGACCCAAGGCAAAGCTTGGATATGTGCCGCCGTTTAGGTTAAAGACCGCGCCAAACTGGCCAGGGCCAATTACTATATTATCCCAAAGTGCTGTAAAGCTAATATCAGCATTAGGGGGAAGAGCAAGTGCATGTGGAGTTACAACTGTTTGTGAAGCATCACCGGTTACAAACCAGCCTTCGAAGGTATGACCTGTCCTAGTCGGGTCAGGGACAGCCGGGGTTATTTGGGTGCCTACGTTGAATGGCCCCCTTATAATTACGCCTGGTATACCTGTATTGCCAGCACCAAAGGTAGGACATGTGCCGCCGGCCAGGTTAAAGGTCGCAACATATGTTACGCCAGCTTCGCTTACAGGTATCCACACCGCGTCAAACGAGATGTCGCTACTTGGGGCGGTATCAAGGGCGGACGGTGTTACAACGTCATTAACATTTGTACCAGTAATAATCCAGTGTACAAAGCTATGACCTGCCCTTACGGGTGTTGGCACTTGAACTGCGGGGATTTGCGTATTATCTACAAACGCACCGCGAACTACAGGACCTGCGCCAAAGTCAGGGTAGGTACCGCCGGTCAGATCAAATGTCGCAAAGAAGCTACCTGCAACAGGGATTGGCTCCCATACCGCCGTAAAGCTTATGTCGCCAGTTGGGGCGGCAAGTCCAGATGGGCTTATGCCTGTAGGAGGTACAAAAGACGTGCCGGTTACTAACCAGCCAAGGAAGTTAAAATCTGGCCTTGTTGGTACAGGTACTTGGGCATTGGGTATTTGTGTACCCAGAGAGAACGGCCCTGCAAGAACCGGTCCAGCTCCAAAAGTAGCACATGTGCCGCCAGCCAGGTTAAATGTCGCACCGAATGTAGTGCCAAGCGGTACCCATACTGCGGTAAATGATATGTCGGCGTTAAACGGCGCGACATCTGGGTCAACTACGATATGAGCCGGTAATGCACTTGTCAGCACCCAATTTACAAAGGTGTAACCAGGCCTTAATGGCGCAGGTAAAGTAAACGTATCACCAACGGCTGTACCATTTGGAACCGGCCCTAACACAGCAGGCCCAAAGCCAAACGATGGGTTAGTACCACCGGCAAAGTTAAATGTAGCAAAATAGTGACCGCCAACAGGGATAGGCTCCCATACTGCGGTAAATGTCGGGTTGGTAGAAAGGGCAGCAGGAGTAGCAAGGGCTGCCGGTGATATACCAGCGTTAGCCGGGATAGCCGGGGTGTCACCCATTACCCAGCCCACAAAGGTGAATCCGGGTCTTGTTAATGCCGGTTCTGACGGCACCTGGTCTGCAGGTATCTGCATGTTTGCCGGCAGGTTGGGCCTATTAATGGGGCCACTTGGGTTAGCGGTATACGGAGGATACGTACCTCCTGCCAAATTAAACGTTGCGGTAAATGTAACCCCTGTGAAATTCCACTGGGCTACAAAGTGCCAGGTTGTGTGGGTAATAGTCATACCCGCAACTTGGGCGGACGTATATAGCGAACCCGGGGAAACGGGCCTATGCCAGCCTTCAAACAAAGCACCGCTAATGTGAGAAGGATTAGGCACACTCAAGCCTGCGCCGGATAAAGTGCTTCCGAAACCACCTACTTCGCTTATAGGCATCAATCGTACAACATCAGCCGTATTTGCGGGAGTGGGATAATATCCAGTATTTAAATCAAATGTTACAGGAAGATAGAACTGGAGCGTTATTGTTACCGGTACCATTGTGGATAAGCCCAATACACAACCAATTGGTTGACCGGGCCAAACTCCGCCCCAGCCAGGGGTAGTTACAAGCCATCTGTATGACAATAACGACCCTGCCGGAAGAGTAACTGTAGGTAGATGAAGAAGATCTACAGGCGTACCTGGGGGCAAGTGGAGTGTTACAGTGCCATCGACATTGTTAGTACTTAAAGCACCTCCAGATAGTACTGCACCTGCAGCTACTAAGCCTGGGTTAAATGTAATTGGGGCATCTGTATAATTCCACTGTGCTGTAAACAGCGCTGGGCCTGATATCGTAGTGGCGCCTACAGCCGCATTAGTCATCCACGGAGATACAACTGCCAAAGGCGTGTTATGCCATCCGATATGCGTAGCAAAGGGGTGCACAGGTGTAGGTACACTTGCGGAAGGAGTACTGTTAATATTGCTGCCGAGGTCAACATGCTCGATGACAGACGGGCCAACAGAGAATCCAGCCACTTCACCCATGTTAAAGGTAACCGGGAAATGCTCTACCCATTCGGCTATGAAAACAGTGTCCGCGTTAATGGAGAAACCAACAAAGTCAGCCGGTTGCATCACGGGGGGCGCAAGCCCAGCACCGGATACTACCCAGCCTAAGAAGCTATGGTTGGCTTTACTTAGTCCGGCATTAAGCATAGTAATAGTGCCAGAGGGGACATCGCTACCTGGTACAACATGATGTGGGCCATACGATGTACCCGCAACAGTGGTATGTGTACCGCCGTTGAAATTGAAAGCAAATGTTGGATGCTCGTCCCATACTGCCGTATAAGTCCTATCACTGGTTACTAGGCCTGACGGCGAAGCTACAATTCCACCGCCAGAATCTAACCAATGAAGGAATGTGTGATTTGCCCTTGTCAAAGTCGTAGGATACTCTGGAGCAGCCCCAGCGGGGAACAATGTATTTACAGGAACACTAACTACATGAGATAGCGCACCTGGTGCACCGGCGTATGTGCCACTGCTTAGGTTAAATGTAACCTGCCAATTTGTACCGAAGGGCACAAACACAGGCTCAAAAACTGTAGTAGCGGTTATACCAGTTGTTAGAGGGTTTACCTCTGTAGGTATACCGGCGACTACCAAAGCACCCGGTGTTGTCCAGTGTAGGAAATTATGGCCTGAAGGTGGAAAAACATCCGTCCCAAATACAGGTATTTGAGGCACTGGGACAAGACCATTCCACGGCACTAGCGGAGCCACCGCCGGCCATGTTACCCCACCAACAACTCCCGCTGCACTTTGGCCAGCACTTAAGTCAAATGTAACGGCAAACGGGCCGCCGGGCGGTGTCCATAGTGCATACAAAGTTGTGGGGCCGGGGCCGAAAACGGGATTAACCGATGACACCGTTACTTGTGCCCCACCGGGCGACATTGCCCATCCTGCGAATGTATAACCGCCGGAACGCCACAAATCGCCTTCCGCAGTTGCAACCGCTGCCAACTGTAGAGCTGTAAGATTGCCGCCTACACCATCCGACGTAATGCCTTGAGGCTCATGAGAGAAAGATGAAACTCCAGAACCAATGCCACTACCTGGGAAAGTTTCAAATGTATGGCCAAGGCCTAAGTCAAATAAAACTTGAGGCGGTGAACCAGCAAACGGTGATGGTATCCATGCTGGAGTAAGCGTAACATCAGTAAGAATTGGGTTACCAGCAAACCAACCTGTTGGATAAGAAAGGCCACCAGGAGAAACCCACTCGTTATTGAAGTATTGGACAAATGGTGTGTTGTACACTGGGATATCAGAAGTAGGGATTACTATATTAGTAAACATATCCGCATTAGCAGTTCTATCTAATGTATCACCAGTAACACCATTCCATACAGCACCGGCACCACCAACCCCTGTTATACTAAAGGTTACTTCTGCAGGACTAAACGGCTGTATAGGTATAAACGGCCCATCCCCACCAAAAGGCGTAAACGGTGTATAACCACCCGGGACATAACCGCCAACCGGTTCAAACGGCAAATAAGCCGGCACATAGGCCTGGCCCCATAAAGCAATATAAAGCTTGCTTATAAAACTGCCGCTTTCACCGTAAGGATACCCAGACATAAAGTCGTCGTTAACAACGCTCCCTATCTGAGTCCACCCGAGGAATGCTGAGCCGTACCTTTCAGGCATGGGTAGGTTAAAGAATTCACCTCCCCGCCTTGTGATAATTACATCTTCAAAATTCCCGTGGACGTGACCGCCGTCCAACATAAATGTATAAACAACTACATCGTTGGGGCCACCCGGGGCTACGTTGCCAGGTTGAGCAAATATACCCCACAACGGGATTACCATAAGCGCCAACAGGAGCACTGCCGCCATGGCTATGTTTTTTCTCTTCACTTGAGAAAACCACCTTTCTAGTTTTATATAAAGGCGCCTTGAAATTTGTAACCTATATGTAAGACACCAAGGTAAGCGTTTTTGACTCCCAAAACATCTGCTGCAACGATGTTTTATAAGGCAGGTGTATTCTAACCCGACAACGGCAATAATGTAAAGTTAAGTTTGGGTTACTTATGCAGGCAATTTCTTGATTTTTAAGCAATCAATTTAGAGTTTATTAGTCTAAATTGGACAATGTCCTATAATCATTAACTTTGTAGACGACTTGGCCTATGAAATACCTACACACTTGTCTCTTTATACCCACAATTTCAAGCTGTGAGCAACTATCATATGTACATAACGCTTGTCCACGCCAGACTAATTAATGAATTTGTTAAACTAAGTCGACGGGTCGTTCTCTCGTATTAGGACATAGTTTAAGCTAATAGGGGCAGTCCGTCAAGGGTTTTGCGGTTTTTACCAAATTTCGACCAAAAACATCGTGTTCTTGTAAGGTTGATGACAATGACAAAAGTAGTCGCATACCGGTTTTGATGATAATGATAAAAGCGATCGCATTGCCGGCACCCCTACCTATAAAGCCTACTGGACCGAATTCAAACTACATTTTGGCGCTTTTTTGAAGTTTAAGCTCGCGCTTGGAGCGAACTTAAACTACATTTTGGCGTGACATTCTGCAAAGGTTCAATGCAGAATGTCACGCTCGTTTGAAGTTTAAGTTCGCGCTTGGAGCGACAAATAAAAATCCGAACCTCGCGCCCAGGAGTTTTTCCTCCAGCTGATGGTTCGGATTATACGTTACCTCTGCGGATGACAGGACTTGAACCTGCACACCTTGCGGCACGAGAACCTAAATCTCGCGTGTCTGCCAATTCCACCACATCCGCTTATTACCACTGATAAACCACATGCCCCACCAGAACCTAAATATGGCGTGTCTGCCAATTCCACCACAGGAGCTTGTTGCGGAGGGCATTGTAATACATGGGGTTAGATGGAGTCAATAGCTGATTTTTTCAAAATCTGGAACGCGTCAAGTTAATCTGATAAAATCATCACATTAGATAATAAAAATTTAATAAACAAAGGCCGAAAAATCAAATGGACATAACAAAACTCACAGGAGTAGGCCCAAAGCGCGCTCAAGCCCTTAGGGCTGCGGGCATTAATACGGTATACGACTTGATAAATTACTTCCCCAGAGATTATGACGATCGCAGCCAGGTTAAAACTGTGGATGAACTAATCCCCGGCTCGGTTAACACTATACGCGGCGAAATTTCCGGCGAGCCGGAAAATATTAACCCGCCCAGGAGAGCTTTAGGGAAAAGACCACTTAATATAACAAAGGCTGTATTAAAAGATGCCACAGGCAAGCTGGATTTGATATGGTTTAACCAGCCATATTTGAAAAAAAATTTCCGTACAGGTCAAGAGTATATTTTCACAGGCAAGGTGGGGTTAGACTTTAAAAACCAGTTGCAAATGCTATCACCGGATTACGAACCTTGTGGCGAAACCGAACTTTCTGGCGGAAGGATTGTACCAGTGTATACGACCCCCAAGGGGTTTTCGCAAAAGACCTTCCGTACTTTGATTTTTATTGCATTGGGATGCTTAGAAAAGTCCGAAGACGAGGCATCTTATTTTTGCGATAACTTGCCCCTTGCCATAAGGCAGGCCAACCAATTATATGACCGCAAGGCAGCTCTTGTTAATATCCACTATCCCGAGTCTAACCAGGCATTTTTGGAGGCACGGAGGCGGCTGGTGTTTGAGGAGCTTTTTTTTATGCAGATGTCACTTTTCACGCTTAAAGGGGCAAATGCCAAAACGCCAGGCATGGCATTTATTGACACATGTTTTTCGGCCTTTGCTAACAGCCTACCTTTCACGCTAACTGACGCACAAATGCGTGTACTGGCCGATATAACCTCGGATTATGAACGCGGCGTTCGGATGAACCGCCTTATACAAGGCGATGTAGGCAGCGGGAAAACCGCTGTTGCCATGACTGCTGCATACATGGCAATAAAAAATGGCTACCAAGCCGCAATTATGGCCCCTACAGATGTATTGGCATTGCAGCATTTCAAGGATTTCAGCCACTACTTCGGGCCCCATGGGATAGAAACATTGTTATTAACCGGGAGCCTTACTGCCAAGACAAAGCGCGAAACTCTTACCAAAATAGCGACAGTCCCGGCTGCCATGATTGTAGGCACACATGCGCTTATACAGTCGGGAGTGGAGTATGCTAAACTGGGACTGGTAATTACAGACGAGCAGCACCGTTTCGGGGTAAACCAGCGTTTTCAATTGTCAAAAAAAGGTCACACAGACGAGACGCCCCTTCCCCACACGTTGGTTATGACTGCTACCCCAATCCCACGTACTTTGGCGCTTATTTTATACGGCGACTTGGATATCTCCGTTATTGACGAACTGCCACCGGGACGGCAGGCAATAAAGACATATTGTGTAGATTCCCGCTATAGGGAGCGCATACACATATTTATCCGCAACGAAGCAGAGGCTGGCAGACAGGCATATATAATTTGCCCGGCAATTGAGGAAGCTACTTATGATAATGATGTTGACACTCATTTCTTCAATACCAATGCTAGCAACCCTGCTTCCCATGGCAAGGCAACCGCAATACGCAACGTACTTGATTACACCCAAGAGCTATCCGCCGTACTGCCTGATTTAAACATAGCCTGTCTGCATGGCAGGATGAAACCCGCCGAAAAGCAGCAAATAATGGACAGTTTCAAATCCGGAAAGACCCACGCACTGGTATCCACTACAGTTATAGAAGTAGGCGTACATGTAGCCAACGCAAACCTTATGATAATAGAAAATGCCGAGCGCTTTGGCCTATCACAGCTCCACCAGCTACGCGGCAGAGTTGGACGAGGCGACACACAATCGTATTGTGTGCTTTTGACAGATGCAAAAAATAAAATAACAACAGCACGCATGAAAGCCATGACCGAGACTACAGACGGCTTTAGGTTGGCCGAGTTAGACTTGGCCCAGCGCGGTGCCGGCGATTTTTTCGGCACAAGGCAACATGGCCTGCCAGACTTTACAATTGCTAATTTGTACCGTGATATGGATATATTAAAAGTTGCGCAATCCGCTGCCCATGCTACCTACAAGGGTGAGATTACACTTTCGTGTGAAGAATCAAAATTGCTTACTGGACGAATTGGTGTTTCGCCTGTGTTGTAACATAAATTTTGACGCTATTAGTTACTTCCAGTTTTTTGTATGATTTGTTACTATTGCACCAAGCTGGTTTGGCAAGCATTCGACGTATGCCCTATGTAGAGTGAAAGGATGGTATCTATGAATAACGGTATGAATAATGAAGAAAAGATTTTGGTAATGCTTGAGAAGCAAGGAACCGTACTTGAAAAACATGGAGCAACGGCTAGTCAACCTACCAGTAGCGCATTAAACTCATTCCCGATTAATAAAATCATCGATACTAGATTCAGCCACAAAATTAGAATAAACACCCCGGCTATGCTGCCGTAAATTGCCGGATACTGTGTAAAATTTGTTATAGCAAAGCTAAACACGCCAGAGGACACCGCCCAGGCCAGCACAGTAACAATTGCGCCGGGCAAAACTTGCCTCAGGCGTATTTTTTTTACCAGTGCCAGCTTGTAAATAAGTGTTGTCGCGAAAATCATAACAACTAAGGCTACTGCGGTGCTTAGCGGCACAAAAAAGACATCGAAATCATCATGGACAAACAAGTCCCATATATATCTGCCTAGCACAAGCAGCACAAGCATTACTACAACTACTAACGCAAACAATAACATCATCCCAAGGCTTAACATTACATGCTTTACTATGCCACGCTCGTCACGGATATCAAAGGAGGCATTGGCACTGCGGATTATGGCTCTAAACCCGTTGGCTGAGTTATAGACACTAAAGAACAAACCAGCCGAAAGAAGCCCACGGCTACGGGTATCCTCTAACCCTTGCAAAAATTCTGCTACTATAACAGACACATCGCCGGGATGTACATAATAAATTGGCGCTAAAATTGCTGAGGTATCCAGTTGTATAAAGCCCAGTAAGGACATAAGAAATATAAGAAACGGGAAAAAAGCCAAAAGCACCCGGTAAGTAAGGCTCGCAGCACGTTCAAACACTTGGTTTGTATGACAGTTTACTAGCAGGTTTAGCAGAAAAATGACCGGCTTTGACATATACATCCTCCGTTTGGTATTACAACTCATTATCTCCATGTTATGATAGGGAATATACCGAACTAAATATTTCATAAGAAAGGCATATCTATGGATAACATACTTATGACCATCTACAACCGGCTCGAATCCCACTATGGGAATTTAAATTGGTGGCCTGCAAGTTCTCCTTACGAAGTGATCGTAGGTGCGATATTAACTCAAAATACAAATTGGACTAATGTTGAAAAAGCTTTGGCCAATTTTAACGGAGATATCACCCCAAAACGCATTCTTTCCCTTGACCAGGACGAACTTAAGGCATTAATCCGCCCGGCAGGTTTTTTTAATCAAAAGTCAGTTTATTTGACAGCTGTGACACAATGGTTTGCCCGCTACGATTTTGATGTAACAAAAGTCCAAGGTCAGCCTCTGGAAACAGTCAGGACCGAGCTATTAGCCGTACATGGTATTGGGAACGAGACAGCCGATTCTATTTTGCTATATGCCTTTGACTTCCCTACTTTTGTTATTGATAAGTATACACAAAGGTTCTGCCAGCGCTTTCCTCTGGATGCCGGAAGAAACTATATGTCTGTGAAAGCTTACTTCGAAGCCAATCTTCCGCGAGATACGGCATTATTTAATAACTATCACGCGCTAATTGTGATAAATGCCAAGGAGCACTGTAGCTCAAAAAAACATTGCGATGGCTGTCCTTTGGGCGCATACTGCCAAAAGTTGTAGGGGTGAAGATATGAAAAGAACATCATGTATCATGTTGACTATCATATTTGCTATTTCATTAGCGGCATGTTCCAATTTGGCTTCATACGAATATGTTCAAGAACCATCATATGAAATTCCAAGCCCCATATCAGAAACCCCTATACCAACCCTTGTCCCTGTAACTGAATCCACCCCTACACCTGCTACACCACCAACAACCGCACCAACTCCAACCCCGCAGGCGGGTACCTGGCAGGAAGCATACGCGGTGTTACTCAAATGGTACATGACATACGCCCCACCAATAGAAGAAGGCCTTATTAGAAGAAGCTTTATCCTGCACGACATTGACCTAGACGGCGTCCCAGAATTAATCATCACATATATTCAGGCAGGTATATGGGTTGACTCTGTTTATACCTTTCGAGGCGGCAATTTAATACCTATTGAGGGCAATTTTTTCGCATATTTTGGCGTTTATACACCTTTAAACAACCAGCCGGGCATTATTATAGAGGCGTACGGTGATGTATGCTTAATGGTGCTTGACGGATATAACTTGGTGTGCAACATATGCCTAAGTCGCCCGTTTTTCCCGCCGGACTGGTATGGCGCAATAGTTAATTGGTATATAAACGGCGAAGTCGTGACAGAGGAAGAACATGAATCTATGCTTTACAGCCTAATATCTTATGATTGGGAAGAAGAAAGGCAAAATTACTGGCTTTGGCCATATGACCTTACCGAAGAAAATATCTACAACATGATTTCAGGTTGGAAACCTATAACAAACACCTAACGGAGGAGAACAATGAACGAGCAAATCACGATAGCCATCCAAGGCACCGGCACAACCACCATCCCCAAAGGCACAAGCTTATTAGACCTAAGCAAGTCCCATTCCCACACAAAAACCTGGCCGATCCTGGTAGCCACGGTAGATCACGAGCTCCAAGACCTCACCCGTAAGCTACTCTTCGACTCATCTGTACAATTTCTGGATGTAAGCGATCCAAACGGCTTTCGGGCCTATCAGCGCAGCGTGTCGTTTTTGATGGTTTATGCCGCAAAAACGATACTGGGCAAAAAGGCTCGTGTAGTCATAGGCCATTCCATCAACAAAAACTATTACTGCGAACTACCCGAGCATTCCGAGCCCATCACAGACGAGCTGCTGGAAAAAATCGAAGCGGTAATGCGCAAAACAGTAGAGCGTGACCTCCCAATAGAGAAGCATACCCTCCCCAAGGAAGCCGCGCTTAAATTGGCAGACGAATTTGGCCTATACGATAAACAACGTCTGCTAAAATACCGCCACAATCTGACGGTCAGCTTCTACAAGCTGGATTGGTTTTATAATTATTTCTATGGCGAAATGGCTCCATCAACAGGATGTCTTAATCAGTTTAAACTGGTCAAGCAGTCCAAAGGCTTTATGCTACAATTCCCGGACGCAAGCCAGGGGTACGAGCTTTCAGAGCTTACCCCAAGGCACAAAGTCTCGGAAGTATTCGAAGAAGCAAGCGAGTGGGCACGGATAATTAACGCGGACACGGTAGGCGCCCTTAACGACAAGCTATGCCAGCACGGCAATGGCATGATTATCCGCGTTGCCGAAGCCTTTCATGAGAAAAAGACCGCGTTCTTAGCTGACCGCATTATTAACGAGCAGAGGCCCATAGTGCTTATAGCCGGGCCCACATCCTCCGGCAAGACAACATTTGCCGCAAGGCTCAGCACTCAGCTGCGGGCTATAGGGGCAGTACCGCACGTAATTGGGCTGGACAATTATTATCATAATCGAGGCGATGGCCGTATCCCAAAAGATGAATACGGCAACGAGGATTACGAGACAATAAGGGCCATAGATACAGAGCAAATCACGAAGGATTTGCAGGCCTTGCTAAGAGGTGAGCGGGTTGAAATCCCTACGTTTAACTTCCTAACCGGCAAGCGTGAATATAAGGGACGCTTTTTGGAATTGGCCCTTGGCGATGTACTCATATTAGAAGGTATACACGGCCTAAACGAGCTAATAAGCGAAGGCGTACCGGCAGAGCACAAGTTCAAGATTTTCATATCCGCCCTCACTCAGATAAATATCGACGACCACAACCGTATACCCACAACGGATACCCGCCTTGTACGCCGCATCGTACGCGACTTTCAATCTCGCGGTACAACTGCCGTAGATACAATCGCCCGCTGGCCTTCTGTACTAAGAGGCGAAGCAAAATATATCTATCCCCACCAAGAAGAAGCGGATGCCTTTTTCAACTCGGCACTGATTTATGAGATGTGTGTGCTAAAGCAGTACGCCGAGCCATTACTATTTGACATAACGCCGGATATGCCCCAATATACCGAGGCGCGACGGCTTATTAAATTTTTAAGCTCGTTTTTATGTATGCCCAGCGAGAATATCCCGGCCAACTCAATACTTAGGGAGTTTGTTGGTGGAAGTTGTTTTAGTCATTAAAGTATGTGGGGCAGCGCCCCATTAATAAAAGGAGAATATTTGAATGAAAAGTAAAAAAAGTTTTGTTTTGCCAATTGTCGTAACCATGGTTGCGGTGCTGGTGGCAGTCGCAGCTGCATGGTTTATTATTTTTAGCGATTCGTCACCATTGGATAGACAACAACGGATTGACAGCACCAACGATAACGGCTTAGCAAACAATGGTACCGAAGAGCCAAACATATCACAAGACACAAATAACGAAGGCGATCCGGCAGATAATAATACAGAAGATCCCACAGGCGAAAGCGCAAACCTTACCTTTTCATGGGTTATGGAGCCCCAGTACGATGAGATTTTCACATTTGTAGAGGGTTTCGCGGCGGTAAGATACAATAATAGGTGGGGCTTTATTAATAAAGACGGGGTAGAAATTGTGCCACCACATTACACTTCGGTTTTTAGTTTCAACGAAGGCTTGGCAATGGTTAATATCGATGCCGAGCTCAACGAATGGGGCCATCCTTTTGGCGGCACATGGGGCTTTATTGACACCCAAGGCCAGGAAATTTTGCCGCCTCAGTACGATCACATATCACTTTTTAATAATGGTTTTGCGACTTTTCAGGTCGGCAGCTCCCTTAACGAGTGGGGTGGCTGGACAGGCGGCTACTGGGGATTGTTAGACGCAACCGGTACCGTAGTTATCGAGCCCACTTTCGTTGACGCTTTACACTTTTCGGATGGCTTGGCGATGTTTAGAATCAATAGCCAGATTGTTGACGACTGGCACACAAGGGGAGAATGGGGCTTTATTGACACTGCCGGGCGAGAAGTTGTTGCTCCCGAATTTACTGATGTACGTATGTTTGAGCAAGGCTTGGCCGCAGTAAAAATGGGCGGTATTTGGGAAGAGGGATGGATTCAAGGCGGCCTATGGGGCCTTATAGACACAACTGGGAATTTTGTAGCTTATCCCCAGTTTGACGAGATTGGTCATTTTACCGATGGTTTTGCACCGGTAAGAGCCGGCAGCACCCGAGACGAATATGGACAGATTACCGCCGGCCTATGGGGTGTTATTGATACTACAGGCAGAGAGGTTGTGCCGCTGCAATATGATTGGGTCAGTCACTTTTATCAAGGGTTTTTGCCAGTAAGAACCGGTTATTACTGGGGCTTAATAGACAGCACCGGCAGGGAAGTAATACCCATAATATATGATTCTGTACAGCTTACAACAGAGGGCTTTGCAATGGTTCTTTTCGGCAGTACAAGAAATGAATACGGGCATCTTCTCGGCGGCAGTTGGGGTATCGTAGATATAACAACAGGCACGGAGCTTATCCCCCCACGTTACGATGAAATACGGGTTGTTAATGCAGATACCCTTGCGGTGAGAGTAGATTCCGAATTAAACGAATGGGGGCATTCTATCGGCGGGAGATGGGGCCTTACAGATATCACCGGCCGTCAAATAGTACAACCCCAATATGACAATTTATTTGTCATAGGCGATGGCGGACTAATACAGGTGCAAGTAGACGGCACTCTTAACGAGTGGGGATGGTTTGACGGCGGCCTTTGGGGGTTTATAGATCCGACAGGTCAAGAGGTCGTATCCCCACAATTTGATGAAGCGCATTCTTTTCAAAATGGCTTAGTATTAGTAAGGGTAGGCGGATATTTAAATGAAAACAACGTGACTATTGGTGGCCATTGGGGTATTGTGGACGAAACCGGTCATACGATTGTACCCCCGATTTATGACAATGCAGGGATACTTTCTGGAGACATAATATTTACTATGGTTGATGGCGTAAGATGCGAAGAATGGGGGCATTTTATCGCCGGACGTTGGGGCTTTTTAGACATTAACGGCCGGGAAATTACTCCGCCGCGTTTTGATTCAATTGGTTTCTTCGATGATGGTTTAGTGGCAGTCAAGTATGATGGGTTGTGGGGGCTTGCCCGTATAGCTGCAACTAATTAGGCACTTAGAGTCTTTGATACAATTGTCAGAAGCCTAGAAATTTATTTTCTGGGCTTTTGACTTGCATGACCATGAATGTGTTTAAACAGAGCTATACCAATATTACACCCAAATTCGGATATCTTTATTGCCACATATTCATGTTTGATAATTTATATTAATGCATATTCATGCTATGCATTGACAAACGTTAACATTCATGATATTTTGTTAATGATAGTGAATGTGGGTCGACACACGCTTACTTCAAAGCCAATCTAAGGAGGTAAATGTATGTTTATCGAAGAAAGGCACCAAGCTATTCTTGAGTTTATCCAAGCGAACGGCAGAATCTCTGTTGGTGACATTCAAGAAAAGTTTGATGTATCTGTTGACTCTGCGCGGAGGGATTTGCGACTTCTTGAAGAACGTGGACTTCTTAAAAGAACGCATGGAGGTGCTATTCCAATTCAGCAAGTGGGGTTATGCCCTCCAAGACACAGGGACGTAAAAAACATGAAAGTTTGGGACAACTACGCCGCTATTGCGAAAAAAGGTGCAGAGTTCATAAAAGAAAACGACATTGTCTATTTAACGAGCGGCTCTGTTGGATTTATAATGCTTAAGTATTTGCCCAAAGATATAAAATTTACTCTCGTCCTAAACTCGGTATCTTTAGCAGATGAATTGAAGTTTTGGGACAATGTAACCGTTTATATTGTCGGCGGCAAAATGCGTATGCACTCAACAACATCACTTGTTGATAGCTTTGCTACTGCATTTGTAAAAAATATGCACTTCGATGTC
>Ga0123355_10001003_pt1 | contig 39147 bp, 30 predicted proteins | sample TergutEmb28metaG_3_FD_89872 | JGI IMG/M metagenome (GOLD analysis project Ga0123355, IMG submission 89872) | Embiratermes neotenicus P1 segment gut microbial communities from Petit-Saut dam, French Guiana - Emb289 P1 | ecosystem: Host-associated > Arthropoda: Insects > Digestive system > Gut ...
CTCGTTTTTGTTTACTTTACGCTCGCTACGGCCTAAGAGCCGGGTGGGGGACGCGGGCGCGAAGCGGGGGCGTAAGAAATGATTGAGGATTGTAACGCTCACCCACGAAAATTATACACTATGTGTCGTCTTAACAGAACAGTCACGCTCCTTATGTCCGCTACAATAGAACACAGAGGTGAGCGAATGATTGACGTAGATAATTTAGAAAAATCTTTGGGAATGAGAGTTGCCCAGCTCCGCACGGCAAAAGGCGTTTCCGCACGTGACATGAGCCTTTCTATTGGGCAAGGGGCAGCGTATATCCACAATATTGAGAACAGAAAAACAATGCCATCAATGCGAGGCTTCCTTTATATATGCGAGTATCTCAACATTTCTCCCAAAGATTTCTTTGATATGGATTCCGCAGACCCCGAAAAGTTAAATGAGATAATCAAAGACATGAAGGCCTTAACCCCGGAACAACTTTCCAATATTGCGAATATAGTAAAAGACATAAAAAAATAGGCATCATAGCCTATTTTTTTCTTATCGTGCGGCTTTTTGATGCTACACAGATATGGTCTGGATTCACAAATTGCAAAAGAAAACAACGACAAAACACTTAAGCAAATTACAGCAAAACGCTTAATTTTCATTGACTTTTTTCTAGGCTATGCGTCTTAAAAAGCGGAAATGGTGAAATCACATTTTTGTGAATATAATCCATTTCCGTCTTTTGGGTTATTGCGCGATAGCTTCTTTAAGCAAGGGTTGAACCAGAATATCTTCCAATTGCCTCACCAAATCATCAGATAATTCCAAAGCTTCAGCTACTTCACCAAGAGGCATTCCTTTTTTGATGAGTTTTATCGCAGACTCAATAACACCTTGTTCCATACCTTTTCTTACGCCTTTTTCCATGCCTTCTTCTAGGCGTGCTTCAAGCTCCTCTTCGAAGCTGTATTCTCTGGCCAACATATTTGCCACCTCCTCAAAATGCTCTTGCAAAAAGTCTGCAAGTATGTTTTCTTCGATGCACTGTGCAATCGCAGGTTTAATTGCTTTATCCCTAGATAAGCCGCTCTTTTGATTTTGTCGGATGAGCTCAACGAGATAGGCATAGCCTTTTAAAGATGGGCTCTTTTCCAAGGCCTCACAACCGCTGTCGTAATTTACATTCAATACTTTTGCCGTCAGCTCCAATGTGAACCCTCCGGCTTCGATCTCAAAAGCATCTGAAAGTTTTAGGACATCCTTTGTCAGCTTTTTTTCGCCATTATAGAGTACATAAAATTTTGGTGCCGGAATCTTGAACAATTGATCTTTGTAGACTTCTTTCATCTTAACAAACCATGTATAGTATACATCTGTGGCGTAAGACAGCAGCCTTATTGGCATATTAGGGTTAAAACTGGATTGATGTTCACTAAACAGGATCAACTTGTTCTCAATAGCTATAGCAGCGTCATTGTAGCGGCGAAGTAAAGAGTCTTCTAAATTGCAGACCATAGCGTGAGTATCCGGCGGATAGTTTGTACCCTCAAGTGCATTGCATAGCTCAATGGCTCGTGCTTTCTCGCTGAATAACATGCGAAATAACGTATCTTTGACATTGTTTCCGCTTTTTTGCTTGGCTTCTTGTAGACCTTTCTCCTCGTGATGTTCCATTGGACTCTCCTCACATTTGAATTATAGCACTCTAAACGAGTGCTTGCAATAAAAAGGCGCAAAGAACTCTGCCAAACAGCGCCATATTGCTTGGTTAAAGCATAGCACAAAGCGATTGCACTGTCATTGCACGTTTGTTTACTCATTTGAGGGCACAAACTGTGAAGTTCATACAATTTGGCTTGCTCGATGAAGGGTATTTTCAGTATCCGTACAGTGCTCTGCCCCTACGCCCCAAAACCTCATTCAAGAAACAGAATTTGAGAGTAGTCATTGCAGTCGTAGATGTGTTATACTCCAAGGTAGTAATTTCGTTTTCTGCATTGCCTTGTTTGTTTTGGACTTGGCGGTAATATTTATAATCAAGCGAAGAGCGCGTCGCGACCGAGGTTGGCTCGGTCATGGCCGAACGAGCGCAGATTTCACAAGGATCAAAACCGCGCGGTCTTTGCCGCGCAACACGCACGAAGTGCGGGGTCTGGGGCTCTGCCCTGGGGTTAATACCTTTTATATTTGTGGTAGTTGCGCTGAAAAAGCGCGATGTAAGCTCTTGTTGCGGATGTTCAAGGTTAAGTTGGTGGATTGCAACTGAGCGATTGGCGATAATAAAACCACCAAATCAAAGGAGGTCATCGTCATGACGTTGAATGAAAAAATCCACCAATTAAGAAAAGGAAAAGGCTTGTCGCAAGAGGAACTCGCATCACAACTAACCGTTTCCAGACAGGCAATTTCAAAATGGGAGCTTGGTGAATCTGTGCCAGACACGGAAAATGTTGTGCAATTAAGCAAAATATTCGGCGTGTCTACTGATTATTTGCTAAATGATGAATACGAGAGTGACAAAGATATTCCTGCCGTAAAGAAAAACAGCGAAGCCCTTAAAATAGAACTGCGTAACAATGTTATGCTCAGTGGCTTTTTACTTGCTTTAGCAGCGGCTTTAGTTGTATCAACTATTGTATGGGTAGGGCAATGGGAAATCCGTGGCATCGTTTCAGGTTTGTGTTTTTTAGTTATCTTAGTTGTTTGCTTCTGCCTTGAATTTTTGTATCTATCAAAATTTCCATCAAAAAAGCAAGCTAACGCAAAGAGAATAAAACTCTATTCAATAGGAGTGTGGTTTATCCTTCCAATACCAGTTTGGACTGTAGTACATCAAGCGATTTTCTATTACCCACGCCCATTCCTTTACGGTACGCAATATTTAGTGTTTATTGCAATGTATGCCGTATTAGCGCTAAGTCTAACACTCATACTCAGGCTGCTCTATAAAAGAGAGCGAAAATGCTTGGCTTGATTGCGGAGTACGACGTTCCTGTTCTTGAACCAACAGATGAAGCGGTATTGATTGCCGACCGCTATGTTAAAGACGAGATTATACCGTCAAAATACAGAACAGATGGCTTGCATATTTCCCTTGCTACGGTGTATAATTTAGATATGATAATCAGCATGAATTTTCAACATATAGTAAGAAGAAAAACGAAAATCGGAACAGCTCTTGTCAATGCTTTATATGGCTATCGACCAATTGAAATCTATACCCCAATGGAGGTGATTGAAGATGAAAGTTAATAACGATTTTGAACAAGAAGTCAATGAAATTCGCCTTGCTATCCATGAAGAAACCAAGAACATGAATCCGACAGAACTTAACGAATATTACAGAAAAAATACGGAAGATACCATTAAGAAGTACGGTTTTAAGACAATAGCCCATATCAAAGCAGACGCATCATAATGAAATTCTGAATAGTAAGTGACGAGAAAGCCCACACAGCAAGGTAATTACAGCCTTATCGCATGGGGGCTTTTCCCATGTTCAAAAAAATTCCTCTTGACAAAAACAAAGTCGCTTTTCTCGGAACTCATCTATCAGGCGACGCCCCTGTAAACTGTGACGAAGAAACAACATGAATCGCCATTTCAGGCAATACCTTGCTGAAACTTTCAGCACTGAGTTCTGATACATTCAATGACTTCAGTGAAAATTTCCGTATCAGCTGCTCTATGTTCTCACGTCTGCGGCCAGTCATCTTCGAAACAAATCCCTTAGAAACTAAAATGACAACATCACTTCCCGGCGAGACATTAGTGAGCAAGCACACAGCCTTATTAAAGCAAATCTTAGAATAAACGAGCTCTCCAAAAGCAGGATGATAAGCGCCCGCACAGGCCGCACCACCGCTGAGTTCATCCGAAGGATTGAGCCCAAGCCTAATAATCGGAATACCGACCTGATCAAAAATCAAACATAACTCAGCACATAATGAAACAGCCTCGCTTACCGAATGCTCAGCATATAAGCCCGCACGCCATAGATCAAAAAGCTTCGTGCCTTTTACAATCACCGTAGGATAAATCCTCACACCATTCGGCGAAAGCGCAACGATTTGCCGCGCGGTATCTAAAGACCGCTCCCATGAATCGCCGGGAAGTCCGGTCATCATCTGCAAAATCAAGTCCAACCCCGAAGCCCGAATAACCTCTGAGGCCGCCCGAACATCGGATGCGCAGTGACCACGCCCGGACATTTCAAGAACGGCATCACACATAGATTGGGCACCCAGCTCAATGGTTTTTACGCCAAACCTTTTGAGTCTGTTTACAATATCAAAATCTATACAATCAGGCCTCGTGGATACCCTGATTGTATTTTGAGGATTGCTTGCAATGAACTTCTGAGCCGCACTCAGCAGGGACTCCTGCAAAGAAACAGATAATGCAGTAAAACTCCCGCCGTAGAACGCAAGCTCAATCGGGCGGGATTTATAATCACAATTTTCAGTGTGCTTTGATGCATACTTCATGGCTTCCAGCGCTTCCGCTATGATCACACTGACGTGTTCGGCAGAGACCTGCTCGGAAACACCGCTGATTTTTTGCTGATTGCAAAACACACATTCGTGCAAGCAGCCATAATGAGGTATAAATACAGGAATTATCCGTCGATTAGGCATAAGTTTCTATCTCTCTATTTACTATTTACAGTCCGGTATCTAAAGCTGACCGAGCAGAGGCTTGCTCAGCCTCTTTTTTACTCTTACCTGTTCCATGCCCTATTGAAACCCCATTGAGCTGCACCTCAACAGAAAAAACCTTCATATGGTCAGGCCCATCTTCACTGAGTACATGATAACTCAGTACTTGTCCGGCTTTCTCCTGAACTCTCTCTTGAAGAGCCGTCTTATAGTCCGTAATTTCGCGATGCATCGAATTTGCATCGGTTACCAAAAAGCTTCTGATAAACTTGGTGACCGGTTCAAAGCCACCGTCCAGATAAATAGCAGCAATAACAGCCTCAACTGTGTCCGCAAGGATTGACGGACGCTCTCGCCCTCTTCCCTTTTCTTCACCGCGTCCTAATCTGATGTACTTACCCAAACTCATTGTCTCTGCGAGCGAGGCCAGGCTTTTCTCACAGACGATTTCAGCCCTGACTTTGGTCATTCGACCCTCAGGCAAATTCGCCTTACTTTCAAAAAGTATTTTCGACACCGTCATTTCAAGTACAGCGTCGCCCAAAAATTCTAATCGCTCATTACTGCCCTTGCCGCTTTTCTTATTTTCGTTTGCAAAAGAACTGTGTGTCAAAGCCTCATCAAGTAGCGATAGATCATTAAATGAGTAACCCAGACTTCGTTGCAGCTCTTTTAGTTTATCTTCATTCATTCACTTGTATCCTCATGCCTTTCCAGGCAAAATTATTCTACCTGCTGCGCATCCTGCTCAGGAGTTTTCATGCTGGAAATATTTTCGTGCAACTTTGCTGCAATGTCAGACTTGGCGACGTTGCAAGCCTGGTGGATGGCATTTGAAATCGCAAATGCATTTGATGAGCCATGCGCTTTAATCACAGGTTTTGAAATGCCCAACAACGCTGTACCGCCAATCGCATCAGGATTCAGCCTTTGTTTCAGCTGTAACAAATTTTTTCTGACAAGCAGTGCACCCAACTTTGTTTTTGCATTGGCCATAAATATGCCTTTGAGTTCAGACATGAAAAAAGATGCGGTGCCTTCGATTGTTTTAAGGAAAATGTTGCCGGTAAATCCATCACAGACCAGAACATCACATGCACCTTTCATCACTTCTTTTGCTTCGACATTTCCTACAAAATTTAACGCTCCGGATAACGCAGCCTTTTCAAGTAGTTCATAGGTCATCAGCTGAAGCGGCGTGCCCTTTGTTCGCTCAACGCCATTGTTTAAAAGCCCAACTCTGGGTGCACTTATTTGCATCATGTCCTGTGCATAAAATGAGCCCATATAGGCAAATTGCAGAAGATACTCAGGTGTGCATTCTGAGTTGGCTCCGCAATCAATGAGTATAAATCCACCGGCGGTATTGGGGATAAACGGGGCAAGCGCTGCACGTCTGATCCCTCTTACCCGCTTAACAATAAGTGTTGCACCCGACAAAAGCGCCCCGGTGCTGCCTGCCGAAACCAAGGCATCTCCGCGCCCATCACGCAGAAGGGCAAGGGCAACACTGAGGGATGAATCTTTTTTTAAGCGAATCGCATGCGCAGGATCCTCTTCTATGCCGATTACTTCACTTGCATTGACGATTTCTATGCCTGCCGGAAGTTCATGGCGCCCCAGAGCCTCAAACACATGGAGAATTTGCTCCCCTTTGCCTACCAAAGCGATTTCAACACCATATGCTTCATTAGCTTTCAGCGATCCCTCAACAATAGCATCGGGAGCATTGTCCCCACCCATTGCATCAACTATAATTTTCATCGCATCCCCCTTAGTGTAAGCTGACCGGAGTCGAACACCCAGCAGCTTATGACATAATTTCTGCCAAGCAATCTAAAGCATCTTAACGATTTCATCAATGGTCGTCAGTGCACGCTGCGAAATCGCCATGTTTTTGTTTCGCTTACCCTTTACCTTTTCTCCTAAAGGCTCTATGATGCCAAAATTCACATTCATAGGCTGAAAGTCAGAGACCGACCCCCCGGATGTGTACAGCGCCAGAGCGCCGATGGCCGTCTGTGCAGGAAAATCTATAGGTGGCTTAGATTGAATTTCACGCACAATCTCAAGACCTGTAAGAAGCCCCGACGACGCTGATTCAACATATCCCTCAACGCCTGTGATTTGACCTGCAAAGCTTACATTCGGATTGGATTTCAGCCGGTTGTATCTATCGAGCAGCTTCGGTGCATTTAAAAAGGTGTTTCTATGCATCACGCCATATCGCTCAAACTGCGCCTGCCTCAATGCCGGAATCATTGAAAATACTCGCTTTTGCTCGGGAAATTTCAGATGTGTCTGAAACCCGACAAGATTATACAATGTCCCCTGCGCATTATCTTTTCTCAACTGAACTACTGCATAAGGCTCTTTACCGCTCTTTGGGTCTATCAGACCAACAGGTTTGAGCGGGCCAAAACGCATCGTATCTTCACCACGCCGTGCCATTACTTCTATCGGCACACATCCCTCAAACACTTTTTTGTCCTCAAAACCGTGGAGCTCTGCCTCCTCTGCCTGAATCAGCTCAGAATAAAATTCAAGATATTCATCTTTGGACATAGGGCAGTTGATATAATCTGCGGTGCCTTTGTCATATCGTGAAGCAAAATAAGCACTCTGCATGTCTATGCTTTCAAATGTCACTATAGGCGCAGCCGCATCAAAAAAGCTGAGCATTTTCCTGTCCGGAACCAACGAAAGCAGCTCTTCTGCAAGCGCGTCTGCCGTAAGCGGCCCGGTTGCAATAATCACACGACCATCAGGAATGTTTACGATTTCAGTTTGTGTAACCGTAATCAGCGGATGGCTCTTTACCCGATTGGTAACCATCTGTGCAAATAGGGTTCTGTCTACGGCAAGCGCACCACCGGCGGGGATACGTGTCTCATCTGCACACTCCATAATCAGGCTGCCGAGTTTTCTCATCTCCTGTTTCAGAAGACCCACAGCATTGGTCAAGTCATCGCTTCTGAGCGAGTTTGAACAAACAAGCTCGGCAAAATCAGATGAAATATGAGCCGGAGAGCATTTTTCAGGTTTCATTTCAAAAAGTTCAACTTCAATATCCGCTTTGGCAAGCTGCCATGCTGCCTCACATCCTGCCAGACCGGCGCCAACAACCTTTACTTTCATAACTATTCACCGGCCGTCCCGGTCGTTTTTGACTTTGATGCTTTTCCAGCTTTTTTCTCTTCTGCCGGCGCTTGTTTTGACGCTGACTTTTTGGCCGCTGGCTTTTTGGCTGGCGCTTTTTTGGCTGCTGGCTTTTTTGCCGCCGCCTTTTTTGCAGGTGCCTTTTTTTTCTTGTCATCTGCATCGGATTTCTGCTCGCCATCCGATGTACTTTCTTCTTCAGTCTTTTTCTTTTTATACCCTCGTTTATCTTCAGGTAGAAACTCCTTGCAATCTGGATTGCTGCAAAATGGCTTCTTAGAACCCCTACCGGATAGTTTGAACATGGTTTGACCGCAGACCGCACAATTTTCGGCCACAGGAACATCCCAAGTCATAAATCCGCATTCTTTGAGGTGCTCACATGCATAATATGTGTAGCCATTCTTTGACGTTCTTTTGAGAATACGCAAACCACATCTTGGGCATCTACCCGGCATCTCTATAACGATTGGTTTGGTCACGCTGCATTCCGGATATCCGGGACATGCCAGAAATCTGCCGAAACGACCGGATTTTATAACCATTTGAAGACCGCACTCATCACAAATCTCATCAGAGACCTCATCCGGCACTTTAATTCGCGTGCCCTCTAATGCAGTTTCGGCGTTATCTAACGACACCTTAAATCCGTCATAAAAACCTTCAAGGACATGATGCCAGTCATCTTTTCCCTTTTCTACACTGTCGAGCAGCTCTTCCATGCGCGCAGTAAATTTCAAATCAACTATATCGCCAAAACGCTCCTTCATCAGGTTTGTTACAACCTCACCAAGCGGCGTCGGACGGAGTGCTTTTCCTTCCTTAACAACATACTCACGGCTCAGGATTGTAGAGATTGTCGGCGCATAGGTACTCGGCCGCCCTACTCCTGTCTCTTCCATCGCACGTATGAGCGTAGCCTCTGTATAACGTGCAGGTGGTTGCGTGAATTTTTGTTCTTCATTGATGCCTACAAGACCCAGCGGATCGCCATCTTTGAGCGCCGGTAACGGCGATTGTTTCTGCACTTTTTCCTCATCTTTGCTTTCCTCATAAACGGCGGTAAAGCCTGGAAAAACAATGACTGAATGGTTCGCTCTAAACACATAAGACGCTGATATCACATCAACTGTCACACTATCATAGATTGCAGAAGCCATCTGGCTGGCAACAAACCTTCCCCAAATCAAACGATACAGTCTGAGCTGGTCACTTGTAACACTGCCTTTGATGCGCTCGGGAGTAATAAAAACATCACTCGGGCGTATGGCTTCATGAGCATCCTGCGCATTATTTTTGGATTTGTAAAAATTCGGCATGTTCGGGTAGTATTGCTGACCATATGTATCGACTATGAAATTCTTCGCCTCAGCCATCGCATCGGCCGAAATCCGGAGTGAATCTGTTCTCATATAGGTGATCAGACCAATCGTTCCCTCGCCTTGTATATCAATGCCTTCATAAAGCTGCTGGGCTATTGACATGGTTCTACGCGGAGCCATGCCCAGTCTTCGGGACGCTTCCTGCTGGAGCGTCGAGGTAATAAACGGCGGCGATGCCGATCTTTTTTTATCCGAGCGCTTTACAGACTTCACCGAAAAAGATGAACTACGCACAGCGTCAACAACTTCTATTACCTCGGCCTCGCAAGTCAGTTCAAGCTTTTTGTTTTCATTTCCGTGAAACGCCGCAATAAAACTGTCGGGCGTTTCCGAGCTTTGTAAATCAGCGGGGGTCAATTCTACATTTAATAACCAATATTCTTCCGGCTTAAAATCACGAATCTCGCCTTCCCTGTCCGTTACCATCCTTGTTGCAACAGACTGCACTCTTCCAGCCGACAAACCGCGCCTGATTTTCTTCCATAAAAGTGGGCTCAGTTTGTATCCGACAATCCTGTCAAGGATTCTCCTTGCCTGTTGCGCATTAACCAAATCCATATCTATTGCACGAGGATTCTCAATGCTGCTGCGCACAACCTTTTGTGTAATCTCATTAAAAGTCACCCTGAATGTTCGCTCATCAGGCAATTCCAATAGCTCTTTAAGATGCCATGAGATTGCCTCACCTTCACGATCAGGGTCGGTGGCAAGGTAAACATTTGAACTGTTCTTTGCCGCTTTGGAGAGTTCACTTATCGTGCTTTCTCTTGCTTTGACGGGCTGATAATCTGGGGCAAACCCATGTTCTATATCTACGCCCAATGTGCTTTTGGGCAAATCTCTCAAATGCCCCATAGACGCTGTCACTTTGTAGTCAGCGCCCAGATATTTCCCAATAGTTTTTGCCTTTGCTGGCGATTCAACTATGACAAGATTGCTTTTTTGTTTTGCCATTAACTTTAACCTCGCATGTGTTTTAATTGATCGTCGAAAACTAATCGCTTAGCTATTAAAGACCGACATTTCCATTCACCAATTTAAGTTCTCTATTATGGGTACGAACCACATATCCTTTAATTTCAAGCATTGTGATAGCAGAGAGCACTCTTTGTGCAGACAGCCCAGAATTCAGTATTACCTTGTCCATTTGCATGGCTTCATCTTGGATTATTTGAGCCACTGTTTGCTCATCACCATCAAGACTCACTATCATTTGCTCAAAGTCAATATAGTCTACGTCAGTTATGTTGTCAATCTCTTTTTTAATTTGTGTCGGTTTCACCGTACGCACTTCTGCTGGTCTGGCTGTTGGTTTTACTGTTGGTTTTACTGTTGGTTTTATTGCCGAATGAATTCCGGCTACTGGCACGAAATTGACCGAGGAGGGAAAATCATCAGGTAGATTCTCGTAATACGATGAGATCTTATCCGGAAACAACTCCGCATATTCGCTTATAATATCATCGGAAGATAATAACGGTATTGCGCCATCACGCAAAAGCGCATTCGACCCCGTAAAGCTCGGTGCATCAACATTTGCAGGCAAAGCAAAAATGTCACGACCTTGCTCCAACGCTCTGAGTGCCGTGATTAGCGCACCGCTACGTTTAGGCGCCTCAATAACTGCAACACCAACAGAAATACCGCTGATCAGCCTGTTTCTGGCCGGAAAGTGAGACTTAACCGCAGGCATCTTTGGTGGATATTCACTGATCAAAACACCGTGATGCATCACATCCTCAAACAAGGACTTGTTTTCTGGTGGATAAACAATACCCGGGCCTGTCCCGATTATCCCAATCACTTTCCCACCGGCCTCCAGCGCGCCTTGCGCCGCAGCTGAATCAATCCCCTTGGCAAGCCCGGTAGCCACAATGACTCCCCTTTTTGAAATATCATATGCTATGGACTTGGAAAAACTCATACCGTACGGAGTGCACTGCCTTGTTCCAACTATTGAAACAACGGGCTCCTCATCAATTGCAGGCATAACGCCACGCGTATACAAGACCAACGGAGGATCATATATATTCCTAAGCCTTTCAGGATACAGCGCGTCATTAAAAGTGATTGCTCGGCATCCTATTGCGACACAATCTGCCAGTATGCGATTGGCTTTATCCAAATCTTTATTGAGCAAACGAGAGATATCATCCGGCCTGAGCCCACCGACAGCGTTGTAATCAGCCCTGCTTGCCAGAAACACTTTCTCTGGGTCGCCAAAGTGCCTCATCAACCTGAGGGAGGTGACCGCACCGATACCGCTTATGGTCGAAAGCCAAATCCAAAAGCAAAGTGAATGCATCTATTGTAACCATTCCTTTCTGGGTACGCATGACTTTAGCGGCCGTCAGGCCGATGGGTTTTTTCTCCCGTCAGCTTTATTCAGTGCGCGCACACCACATGATGACCCCTGCCGCAACCGCAGCATTCAATGACTCGCAATCCGGCGAGATTGGGATTTTTATCTGCTCATCACAAAGTGCCAATATGGCTCCGGAAATACCGGCACCCTCGCTACCAATCACAATTATTGAATCCTTTAAACGAACCTCTGTGATATCCTTTGAACCCTCGCCCACAGAAGCTCCAACAAATCGAATACCTCTTTCTTTAAGCCTTTTGATTTCAGACTGGTTCATCATTATTGACGGCTGCTTAAAAAGCGCACCCATTGTCGCCCGGATTGTCTTGGGGTTATATAAATCTGCACATCCCTCGGACAAAATAACACCGCCGATACCAAAGGCATTTGCTGTGCGGATTATTGTTCCAACGTTTCCGGGATCCTGTAAACCATCCAGCAAAATCATAGACCCACCGTCAAAGGTATCATAAGATTTTGGAATTCTGCATGTAAACAACACACTTTGAGCATTCTTCAGAGGCGAAAGCGCATGAATAATACTCTCATCAGTCAAGTACACTTTCGTCTCAATCGGTAGCGGAAATGGAATATGATTTGAAGTGAGTACTGCGACTATCTCAGCACCGCCTCTTTCCGCTTCCTTTAGAAGCTTCATACCATCGCAAAGAAACTCTCCGCAAGAATAACGATATGCCCTGCTCATACCCAGCTTCTTAAAGTGGACACATAAAGGATTGCGCCTGCTTGTTATCTTTTCCATGATTTACCTCCTGTTCTGTTTGCTTCTCACACTATGCACCTACACTTTAGACATAACTTTCTACATTTGTCCCATACAGGGGTAAAAGCCGCTCTCGCGGCTTTTACACTTTAGCTGACGAGAGTCAAACTCCTGTCGGCTTAATCTTCAATAGGTTTCATTGTGGGAAAAAGCAACACATCCCTTATTGATGAACTGTTGGTCAACATCATCACACAACGGTCAATGCCAATTCCCAGACCGCCCGTCGGCGGCATCCCATACTCAAGCGCATTGATAAAATCATCATCCATCATGCTCGCTTCCTCCATCCCGGCATCTCGAAGCTCAACCTGAGCAAGAAATCTCTGCTTCTGATCAATGGGATCATTGAGCTCACTAAACGCATTGCCCATTTCGGAGCAACAGATAAACACCTCATATCGCTCGGTCAGTCTTGGGTCAGACTTCTTCCGCTTTGCAAGAGGCGAAACCTCAACAGGATGATCTATAATAAAGACAGGTTGAATCAGCTTCTCTTCGACCCTTTGGTCAAAACACTCATAAAGCAAATCGCCCCAAGTCGGCTCACGACCATCTGGCATCTTGACACCAATTGACGCCGCTGCTTTTACAGCATCCTGCGTGCTTTCAAAAGACATAAAATCAACACCGGTATGTTGTTTTACTGCATCGGCCATCGAAAGACGCGGCCAGCCCGGAGAAAGATCTAAGTCGTGCCCAAGCCAGCTCAGTTTATAGCTTCCGGTTATGTTGAGCGCAGCCGAAGAAATCAGCTCCTCAAACAAGTCCATAATATCATTATAATCGGCATACGCCTCATACAGCTCTACAGAAGTAAATTCTGGATTATGCTTTGTGCTTATGCCCTCATTGCGAAAAATTCGTCCAATCTCATAAACTCGCTCAATACCGCCAACAATAAGCCTTTTAAGATGAAGCTCCGTAGCAATTCTAAGATACATGTCCATATTGAGGGTGTTATGATGCGTAATAAACGGCCGCGCCGTCGCACCGCCTGAAATGGTATTGAGGATTGGTGTCTCAACCTCCATGTAACCGCGGCTATCTAAAAATTGCCGTATATATGAAATGAATTTGCTGCGCACTTCAAATACTTTGCGCACATCAGGGTTCATGATCAAATCGACATAACGCTGGCGATACTTCAGTTCAAGATTAGTCAAACCATGAAATTTCTCCGGAAGCGGCCGTAGCGACTTAGACAGCAACGTAACCGATTTGCAATGAACGGATATCTCACCCATCTTTGTCTTGAAGACTGCCCCGGTAACACCTATAAAGTCGCCTATATCACCCTTTTTAATGTCGGAGTATGCTTGTTCACCAACATCATTGAGCTTAATGTAAATCTGAATTCTTCCTCTGTCATCCGCAATATCAACAAAGGTTGCCTTGCCCATCTCACGCTTTGCCATGACCCTTCCGGCCACGGTCACATCTTTATTTTCAAAGCCCTCGTAATCATCTTTTATTTCGGCTGAATACGCTGTGCGCGAAAACTTTGTAATATGAAACGGGTCACGTCCTTCGTCCTGAAGCTTTTTTAGCTTGTCGCGGCGGACTTGAAGTATTTCAGAAAGTTCGTGCTCTGTTGTCTCTTCGTTTGAGCTGCTCAATAATTCGTCAGTCATAGTATACCCCTGTCCTTGTCAATAGTATTACAGTTAAGCAGTCGTTAGTTTATTTTCAGAACTTCAAATCTCAACAATCCTGCCGGGGCTTCAATCTCAACGACTTCGCCCACTTTACGTTCCATAAGCCCCCTACCAAAAGGAGAATCGTCGGATATGCGAAACTCGGCCGGATCCGCTTCCTGAGAGCCTACGATTTCATAAACTTCCTCAGAATTATCTTCAAGATCCTTGACGGTAACCTTGCTGCCTATACCCACTTTGTCTTTTTTCTCTGATGCCTTAACAATCTCAACGTTTTCTATCAGATTTTTAATTTCGGCAATTTTTGAATACAGTTTGCCCTGTTCAGTTTTTGCGTCATCATACTCACTGTTTTCGGTAAGGTCGCCGAATGAACGTGCTTCCTTTATTTGCTGTGCAACTTCCTTTTCCCTGACCGTTTGCAGATAATGGAGCTCATCTTTCAGTTGTGAAAGACGCTCTATGCTCATTTTATACTTAGCTTCCTTGAACATCACTAAAACCCTTTCCGGAATAAATATTAGCTGACGGGAGTCAAACCCCCATCGGTTTTATCGCCAGCTTTAGGTAACACCAACAAAACAAAAAGCCCAACTATATCCACGAGGGATATTGGACGACAGTAACCAAAAGAGCTACTATTAGTAAGGAATTATATGTCATATTCCCCAATTTGTCAACAAAATTAAATATTTAGCGTGTCGTCTACCCTTTATTGCGTTATCTGCCGAGAATCTGAATCGCAGCCTGAACTTGCGGATCATCAGAAAGCGCCAGCTCTCCAGCCATAAGCAGCTCAAGTTCTGCTTCACTCAAAGGCACAATATGATCAGGTGTGAAGCCCCCCTCATCATGAAGGCTCACCCTATTTTTTGTAAGATACTCAGCAAAAGAAATATTTATCGCGCCGCCACCCGGTAGCGGAATGACTCTTTGCATACGACTCTTTCCAGTCGTCTGTTCCCCAACTACCTCAGCAAAACCATACTCACTCAGCATCGCGGCAAAATATTCTGCACCACTGAAAGAAAAACGATCAACAATAACAACCATTGGCAAATCGACATAATACGGATTGGACATCGTTATAAACTCATTGCCCGCCCTGTCAACGGTGACAAAAATTTCACCCTCCGGAAGTAGAAAGTCAAGAATATCTGAAACTTCGTTGACCCAGCCGCCGGGATTTCCGCGCACATCAAAAATCAAAGCAGCAGCGCCATCCTGTATCAAATCATTTGTCGCCGAGATAAAGCTCCGTGCCGAGCCTTCATTGAAGTTATATAGTCTAATCAAACCGATATCGTCATCGAGCATCTGAAAAGAAACCGGATCAAGGAAAATATGCCGAAAAACGACAGGGATAATTTCCAGACACCCATCCATTCTTTCAATGGTAAGCTCTGCAGTATTTCCCAACGGCCTTGAAAGCAAATCCCCTAATTGCGCAATGGTCATTCCCTTCGTATAGTTTCCATCAACTGCAATGATTATATCTCCGGACAATATACCCGATTCTTCAGCAGGCGACCCACGAAAAACATAAGTGATTTGAAAGTTTTGAGTCTGCTCATCCGTAGAGACCATAACGCCGATGCCTTCATATCGATTGTGCGCACTATCTCGGCTACGTGCAAATTCTTCCGCAGTCATATAAAATGACCACTCATCATTAAGGGCGGCAACCGCAGCCCGCTTCGCCGCAGTTGAGACCGCATCCATATCATATTCACCAATGAAAGAATCTTCGATTCTTATCAGAAGCGAAGCATAGTCTCGGACCGCATCAGACCTATTGCTAAAAGGCCCAAATGGAAATCCGACAATAATTACCATCCCAGCCCATGTCAACGCTGATGCAAAAAGCATCAGCGTTACCACAAACCATAATGAGTATTTACGTTTCATATTTCTAATCCAACAATCAGTTTACATGTCGTAACGGATCTACCCTTGTCCCATTGACCGTCACCTCAAAGTGAAGATGCGGCCCTGTGGATACACCGGTCGAGCCGATACGTCCAATTACTTGCCCCTGTTCAACTACCTGCCCACGGCTCACTGCTCTTGTGCTTAAATGAGCATAAAGGGTAGTTATTCTGTCACCGTTTGCGTTTTCACCATGGCTGATTACGATGAAGTTTCCAAATGATGAATTAAACTCTGATGTGATTACCGTGCCTCTGTCGGAAGCCACAACATTTGCTCCGTGTCTTGCGGCAATATCTATGCCCGTATGCTGTCGCATTACTCTGAAAACAGGATGCATTCTGACACCAAATCGGCTGGTCACATTGCGGCTTGAGGGTACCGGCCACAAAAGCGTGCCTGTGCCTCTGACGTTGCCTTGTTGATTCTGGCGAGCTGCTGCCGCCGCTGCGGCTTCCTGACGTGCAAGCTCTTGTTCTCTTGCGCGGATATCTCTTAATATGCGTGCCTCTTCCGCTGCAACCTCAGCATAAAGTGCCGCCTCAGTTTCTCTGTCTGCCTGCAACTGCGCGATGAGTTCGTTGGCTTCGTCTACCTGTAGTTCAAGCTCAAACTGCTTTTCTTCAAGCAATTCTTTTTCTTCTTCAAGCTCCTCTTTGGTCTCTTCAAGCGATCTGACAGCCAAAATCGTCTCCTCACGAGCCCTGATGAGATTAAAATATGTCAGTTCATCTGCCCGCATAATATCTGAGACAAAATCAATTCTCGCCAAAAGATCGGCAAAGCTGGTGGAGTCAAAGAGTATTTCAAGGTAAGAAATTGCCCCGTTTTCCTCCATATCGCGTACACGTCGTCTATAGAGCGCAAATTGCGCATCCTCACGCTCCTGAGCCAGAACAACTTCGTATTCTTTTTCGATAATCAGCAGTTCATATTGCTCAATCGTTGCTTCAATATTATCGATTTCCAAGCCGGTCAGCATTATTCTGTCATCAAGTATAGATTTTCTTCCCAGCTCGGTTCTTGTTGCAAAGTCAATCGCATTGATACTCGCCTGGATGACGCTCTTTCTTCTTTGATATTCTTGTAGTTCTGTCCTGAGTCTGCTGATTTGTTCGCGCGTTGCACTGGTATTTGCAGTAGCAACAAACGCATCAATGACAATAAAGCCTATGGATACCAACATTACAAATGCAAGTATTATAGCAATTATTCTAACAACTTTTCTATTCATCGCCATAAATCACCTCTTAAATCAATCGTTCGTTATATATTTAAAAGAATCTGAAATCAATTCTGGATATCTTTTATACTTTAAGGTATCTATTCAGCGCAAGCGCACTACCACCGACACCGACACCAAATCCTATAGCTGCAAACAATAAGAATATTGGGAGTGATACGTTTGAAAATGGTACAAGGTTGAGGAAAAATGCCTCGAACTCATATACCCTCCCAGCCAAAACGCCATAAGTACTCATGAGAATTGCAAATGCCGCCATCGAGCCGATTAGCCCAAGGATAAAACCCTCATAAATAAACGGCCAGCGTATGAACGCATTGGTAGCGCCAACCATCCGCATAATGGCAATCTCCTCACGCCGCTCAAATGTCGCAAGCTTTATTGTGTTTGACATGATAAACAATGAAATTGCCAACAAAACTGCGATAATTACAATAGAAACACCCGTTACAATCGTCCTCAGTGTTACAAGCGCCTGAGCAACCGTCAGGTTTGCATTGACTCTTCTGATTCCGTATATGGACAGCAAGTCATGCTGTGTATCGCTTATGAGCGCAACATCATAGACAAAGACTTCAAATCTGTGCCGAAACCACTCTGCATCCACGTCTGCAAACCGCGCTGTATCCTCATGCCTACCTAAAAAGGAGTACATGGCCTGTTCACGGCTTATAAAATTCACCCTGCTGACATTCGGTGTACGCGAAACCTCTGCGCCCAAGGCACGAGCCTCCGCTAACGACAGATATTCGTCGATATATGCCAAAATGATATTTTCGTTTTCAAGCTCCCCAATTACTGCGTTTATATTTACCGCTAATAAAATGAAGCTACCCATAATCAACAAAAATGCTATGATGATACAAATCGAAGCAAATGACATAAGCCCGTGGGTAAAAATGCTTGAAACGCCTTCTTTTATATAGTAACCGGTTCGGTTTCTACTCAACTTCATAGTTATAATAACCATCCATTCCGTCGCTGATTATACGTCCGCCATCTATCGCAATAACACGCTGAGACAATCTGTCAACCAGCGGTTTTTCATGTGTTACAATCAGGACTGTGGTACCCAGTTCATTTATTTTTTGCAGCAGCAAGAGAATTTCAAGGCTACGCGCCGGGTCAAGATTACCCGTCGGCTCATCGGCAATGATTAGCGAAGGGTTATTTACAAGTGCCCTTGCAATCGCTACCCTCTGCTGCTCACCACCCGATAATTCGTCGGGCTTGGCTTTAATCTTATTTTCAAGGCCGACAAGCTCAAGTACATACGGCACTCTTTGACGGACTTCTTTATTTGACGCGCCAATAACACGCATCGCAAATGCGACATTTTCAAACACAGATTTTTTCTCAATAAGGCGAAAATCTTGAAATATGACACCAATGGTTCTTCTCAGATACGGCATCTTTCGCATTTTTATCTTTTCCATATCATAACCATTGACAACGACTTGTCCATCTGTCGCTGCGATTTCGCCTGTCAACAATCTGATTATGGTGGATTTTCCTGACCCCGATGGGCCAACCATAAAGGCAAACTCGCCGGTGTCCAACGTAAACGAGACGCCTTTGAGAGCCTTCGTGCCGTTGGCATAAACCTTAAAAACGTCGGTCAATCTTATCATCTAAAACTTCGACTCCTGTGAAACGAGATACTTTTTGACCATAAGGGCTACTTTAAATACAATAGCATGGTCAAACTCACGAAGATCCAAACCTGTTATCTTCTTAATCTTTTCAAGTCTATAAACAAGTGTGTTTCTATGTACAAACAGCTTCCGCGATGTTTCAGAAACATTCAGGCTGTTTTCAAAAAATTTATCTATTGTGAATAGCGTTTCCTGATCCAAAGCTTCAATCGGGTTGCGCTTGAAAACCTCCGACAGGAAAATTTTGCATAGCGTTGTCGGTAATTGATAAATCAGTCTGCCGATGCCCAAACTCTCAAAGTTTATGATGCTCTTATCCGCATCAAAAACCCTTCCGACATCAATCGCAATCAGTGCTTCCTTGTATCTGTCCGGAAGCTCGCGCAAGTGTCGCGCCGGAGTTCCTATGCCTATGACCGTTTTTAGAGAGAGTTCATTTTCGAGTTTTTGCTCGATCATCTCAGCAATCTTCAAAAGGTATTTTAAATCAGCTGTCGGCGGCATTTCCTTTATCACAGCAATATCATTGTCGCCAACCGATATCACAAAATCATGGTGTCTGTCCGGGAATGAATCCTGAAGCAACTCTATCGCCGAAGGGTCGATTATAGAGCTATTGCGAATAACAAGAACACCCCTCATAATCTCGGACGCAAAACGCAACTCTTTAGCCCTCAGATATATATCGCCGGCCAAAACATTCTCAGTAACTATGTTCTTTACGAAAGTGCGTTTGTCGTGGTTTTCCTCAAAATAAATCCCTGCCTCACTTATGGCTATAGAAGCCATAATGCAAACAGTTCTGGCTAAATCATCTTCACCCTCTGAAAAAACCGAATAATCATCGGCAGCGCCTACACCCAGAGCCTTAAAAGTCCTGCCGCCGCTTTTGGTTGTAATATCGCTTCCGGGCTCAACAGTGGGCGACACTAAGCCTATGTTCGTGCCAATAATTGATAAATCACTGCTGGCAACGACCAACCCATCCGGGTCAACAACACCAATCGAACGTGTTGTGGCATCTTTCATCTGGATGATTACGCTTTGAAAAATCCTGCTAGACACAGTAGCCCCCCCTGACAAGGCACAGTATATGTCAAAATGACCATGTGCTCCTGTACGTTTTTAACATAATATACTAAAACATTACAGAATTCAATAGTAAATTACAGTAATTGTAATTTTTTTTACAATTTTGTTACTTCTGGAAAATCTTATTTATCTCGGTAATATCTATTGCTCTATACGCTCCCGGACTCAAATTTTCATCGAGTTCTAAACCGCCTATCGCAACACGCTTTAAAAACTTTACAGGTTTGCCAATTGCCGCCATCATCCGCTTTACCTGATGATATTTTCCCTCAAAAAGTGATACAAATGCTCCACCTTGCGTTTTTTCAAGCACCGCCGAAAGGCATTTGGTGCCATCACCAAGAACCAATCCATCGGCAAACGCAGCAATATCATCTGCACTGATATCACCATCAATTTCAACGAAGTAGCGTTTGGATACGCCCTTACCGGGTGAAATAATCATGTGGGCAAATGCTCCGTCATTGGTGAGAAGCAAAAATCCTTGCGCATCCTTGTCCAGACGACCCGCAGGATACAGTCCCACCTTTTTAAGCCTTTCATCCAGAAGTTCTATTACCGTTTTTTCATGTAAATCTTCTGTCGCTGAAACAAAGCCGGAAGGTTTATTCATCATGATGTAGAAAAATTTGCACCACTGCAAGGGCTTTCCATCCACCACAATCTGCACAACTTCAGGATCAAATTTTTCAGAATTTGACTTGACGATTAGGCCCCCGGCAGATACCTTGCCACTTCTTATTGCCGAAACCGCTTCTTTGCGCGAAAACAGACCGGTGTCTACCAATATCTTATCGATTCTTAGTCGTTTTTGCATAAGCCCCCTATACGAACAGGCGGCTATTGTAGCCGCCCATTCGAAACAAACTTAGTTTTTAAGACTTATTCTGTGATTTCGATAACAACACCGGAACCAACAGTACGTCCGCCTTCGCGAATAGCAAAACGCAGACCATGCTCAATCGCTATAGGAGTGATGAGTTCAACATCCATTTCGATGTTATCGCCAGGCATACACATTTCAACGCCTGCGGGCAGATTGATGACACCTGTTACGTCAGTTGTTCTGAAGTAAAACTGCGGTCTGTAGTTGTTGAAGAAAGGCGTATGACGGCCACCCTCGTCCTTAGACAGAACATAAACCTGACCTTTAAACTTCGTCAAAGGCTTGATGCTCTTTGGCTTTGCAAGCACTTGACCTCTCCAGATTTCATCGCGAGAAACACCGCGGAGCAATGTGCCTATGTTGTCGCCTGCTTCTGCATAGTCAAGCAGTTTTCTGAACATTTCGATGCCTGTAACGGTTGTTTCGCGTGGCTCTTCCATAAGTCCGACTATTTCAACTTTTTCGTTGAGGTTGATTTGACCGCGCTCAACACGACCTGTAGCAACTGTACCACGACCTGTGATGGTCATTGTATCTTCAACAGGCATGAGGAACGGAAGTTCTGATTTACGCTCAGGAGTTGGGATGTATTCATCAACTGCTGCCATGAGCGCCTTGATGCACTCATATTCAGGAGCGTGGAAGTCAGTGTTTGTTGATTCCAAAGCATTACGGGCACTGCCTTTGATGATTGGAATATCATCGCCTGGGAATTCGTACTTTGAAAGAAGCTCACGAATTTCCATTTCAACAAGCTCAAGAAGCTCTTCGTCGTCAACTTGATCAGCTTTGTTCATGAAAACAACAATCGCCGGAACGCCAACCTGACGCGCAAGCAGGATGTGCTCACGTGTTTGAGCCATTGGGCCATCTGCTGCGGAAATAACAAGGATTGAACCATCCATCTGAGCTGCGCCTGTAATCATGTTTTTGATATAGTCAGCATGTCCCGGGCAGTCAACGTGTGCATAGTGGCGATTATCTGTTTCATATTCGACATGTGCGGTGTTGATTGTTATGCCACGCTCACGCTCTTCAGGAGCCTTGTCGATTGTGTCATATGCCTCGAATTTAGCTTTACCTTGCAAACTCAGGAATTTTGTAATTGCGGCCGTCAGCGTAGTCTTACCGTGGTCAACGTGCCCAATTGTGCCGATGTTTACATGCGGCTTATTTCTTTCAAACTTTTGCTTTGCCATTTCTTAGAAATCCTCCTTACGATTCTAAAATTTTATTTATAGTATCCTCTTTTGAGCGGTATTCTACCGCATTTCTTTGCATTTTGCAACTATTAATTTCAATGCAATGCGGCTGCTTCGCCAGCTTGCTGAAACCTATAATTTTTTGCCGCTAATCAACTCATCTTGAAGTGATTTAGGCAGTTCAACATAATGACTGGGTTCCATCGCAAAGTTTCCTCTGCCCTGCGTATACGAACGCAATGATGTTGCATAACCAAACATGGTTGATAATGGTACGGCGGCTGTTATCTGCGCAGCGCCCATCTTCGTTTCCTGACCGGTAATCTGGCCACGTCTGGAGTTGATGTCACCCATAACATCACCCATATACTCTTCGGGAACAGTTACGGTAACATCCATAATCGGCTCTAAAAGTACGGGATCTGCTTTGAGCATCGCTTCCTTAAACGCCATACTTCCGGCGATTTTGAACGCAAGCTCGGACGAGTCAACATCGTGATATGAGCCATCATACAGTGTAACTTTCACATCAACGACTTGATACCCGTTGAGCACACCCGCCATCATCGCGCCTTGTATGCCCTGATCGACTGCAGGTATATATTCTTTCGGAATCACGCCGCCGGTGATTTTGTCAATAAACTCATATCCCTTGCCTGACTCATTCGGCTCCAGGATGATTTTGACATGGCCATATTGACCTTTACCACCAGTTTGTCTGACGTTCCTCATATCAACATTTGCAGTTGAGCGGATTGTTTCTTTGTATGAAACCTGAGGCTTGCCGATGTTCGCTTCTACTTTGAATTCACGAAGCAATCTATCGACGATAATCTCAAGATGCAGTTCTCCCATCCCGGCAATGATTGTCTGACCCGTATCTTCATCCGTATAGGTTTTGAAGGTTGGATCTTCTTCAACGAGTTTGGACAACGCCACACCCATCTTTTCCTGGCCTGCTTTTGTCTTAGGCTCAATTGCAACCCGGATGACAGGTTCGGGAAATTCCATGGACTCAAGGACTATCGGCTTTTTCTCATCACATAGTGTATCACCTGTGGTGGTGTCTTTCAAACCGACAGCCGCAGCAATATCACCTGTGTATGCAGCATCAATATCCTCTCGGTGGTTGGCGTGCATCTGCAAGATGCGTCCCAATCTTTCCCTTTTGCCCTTTGTTGAATTGTATATCATTGTTCCTGTATCCGCAAATCCGGAATACACTCGGAAAAACGACAATCTGCCAACATAGGGGTCTGTCATAATCTTAAATGCCAATGCGGAAAACGGAGCATCCTCTGTCGGCGCACGACTTTCTTCTTTGCCGGTATCGGGGTTTATGCCTATCATATCCGGAACATCAACCGGAGATGGAAGGTAGTCAACAATTGCATCCAACAGCTTCTGGATACCTTTGTTTTTATATGATGTACCGCAAACAACCGGAATCATACTTACAGCAAGCGTGGCTTTCCTTATCGCCGCTTTCAGAGAAACAGTGGAAATTTCCTCGCCTTCGAGATATTTTTCCATAATCTCATCGTCAAAATCAGAGACTGCTTCGATAAGTTTCTGCCGGTATTCCTGCGCTTGGGGAAGCAGGTTTTCCGGTATCTCTTCAACACGCATGTCTTTTCCAAGGTCGTCATAATAAACATCAGCTTTCATATCAACAAGGTCTATGATACCTCTGAAATCAGCTTCCGCTCCTATCGGCAGTTGGATTGGTATTGCGTTGGCTTTAAGCCTATCATGAACCATTCCTACAACATTGAGGAAATCAGCCCCTACAATGTCCATTTTGTTTACATATATCATACGGGGCACGTGATAGTGATCAGCTTGACGCCAGACTGTTTCCGACTGCGGTTCAACACCACCCTTGGCACACATAACCGCAACCGAACCATCTAAGACACGAAGCGACCGCTCAACCTCTACGGTAAAATCAACGTGACCGGGAGTGTCTATAACGTTTATACGATGTTCGTTCCAAATGCAAGTCGTTGCAGCAGAGGTGATCGTTATCCCGCGCTCCTGCTCCGCTGGCATCCAGTCCATTGTTGCCGCGCCCTCGTGTACTTCACCGAGTTTATAGGTTCTGCCTGTATAAAACAGTATGCGCTCGGTCGTAGTCGTTTTCCCCGCATCTATATGAGCCATAATGCCAATATTCCGCGTTTTTTCAAGCGGGTATTGCCTTGGCATATTTTTCAGCTCCTTTCATTGTCGTAGCAGACACGCAATAGCAAATTACAAATATCCCATTGATGCAATCTGCACTTGGTTATACTTGCGCTTTGCGGTTTGGGCATTACCATCTGTAATGCGCAAATGCTTTGTTGGAGTCTGCCATTTTGTGTGTATCTTCGCGTTTTTTAACGGCTGCACCGGTGCTGTTTGCAGCATCCATGATTTCGCCGGCGAGACGCTCTCTCATTGTCTTTTCGTTACGGGATCTTGCATAGCTGGTCAGCCAGCGTAACCCCAATGTCTGCCTTCTGTCGGCTCTGACTTCTATTGGCACCTGATATGTCGCACCACCTACGCGGCGGGCTTTAACTTCAAGCGTCGGCATGATATTCTCAAGCGCCGAAATAAACACGTCAAGCGGTGGTTTTCCGGTCTTTTCGCCGATGATATCAAATGCGCCATAGACGACTTTTTGAGCAACACCTTTTTTCCCGTCAAGCATTATGCTGTTCACAAGTCTTGTGACCATAACAGAATTATACTGGGGATCAGGCAAAACTTCTCTTTTGGGTACATTGCCTCTTCTGGGCACTATACTTCCCTCCTTCATACTTTTCAGACCTTGTTGCAAAAATCAATTTGTAATAGGTCCAATGATCTCACAGGTACTCCGGGAATACTTATGCTCCCGGCATCCGCGCCCGCTTTGAAGAGTGTAGAGTGATTGATAAAATTTATTGCACACTGTACATTTTACACTTTATATTTATGTAAATCTTCATGCTGGGCATAAAGGTTTCTTCTACTACGCTTTACCGGCCTTTGGCTTTTTGGCTCCATACTTCGAGCGCGATTGCATACGATCTGTTACGCCCTGCGTATCAAGCGTACCACGGATAATGTGGTAGCGAACGCCCGGAAGGTCTTTGACACGTCCGCCGCGAATCATTACGACTGAGTGCTCTTGAAGGTTATGGCCTACTCCGGGGATGTAAGCAGTCACTTCAAAACCATTTGTCAATCTGACACGAGCGATTTTTCTCAGCGCCGAGTTCGGTTTTTTCGGAGTTGAGGTTCTAACCGCTGTACATACGCCGCGCTTCTGAGGAGCTGATAAATCAGTTTCTCTGTTTTTTAGTGTATTCAGGCCTTTTTGCATCGCTGGTGAGTTCGATTTTGTCGCATGGGTTTGTCTGCCTTTTCTGACCAGTTGGTTAAACGTTGGCATTTTTTTCCTCCTTTCCAAAAAGATTATATTTTTGCGGATTCACAAAGTTTTTTATAAATCCGTAAAAACCATTTGATTGTTCACACGGAAAGAAATTTTAACACATTCACTGACAAACGTCAATGAAAATTTAAAGTGCATTCCCTGAGCCTATCAGTATCGAAAGATCTATATCCTCATTGACAACATCGTCCTGTCCGGTAACTTCTCCAAAAGCGCCCTCCGGTTTGTCGATATCACTGTCAAACCTTCGGTATATCGATAGCCCACTTCCCGCAGGAACAAGTTTACCGATAATGACATTTTCTTTTAGGCCTACAAGCCGGTCTACCTTGCCTTTTATGGCTGCTTCAGTCAGAACTTTTGTTGTTTCTTGGAATGAGGCTGCCGACAGGAATGATTCAGTCGCCAAAGACGCTTTGGTGATACCCATCAGAAGCGGAGAACTCACTGCCAAACGCAGCTCTGACTCACCTTTTTCGATTCTGTCGGATATCGCTTGATTTGCCAACTTGAAATCATTCAAATCAACGGTTGTGCCGGATAACAGCTCAGTGTCGCCACCCTCTTCAACTCTGACTTTGCGCATCATCTGACGCACAATGACTTCAATGTGCTTGTCATTGATATCAACACCCTGTTGACGGTAAACTCTCTGAACTTCTGAAATCAGGTATGACTGGGTTTCGGACTTTCCGAGTATGCGCATGACATCATGAGGATTAAGCGCACCCTCAGTCAACTTGGTACCCGCCATAACGATATCACCGCTCTTGACTCTTATACCGGCAGAGTATGGGGTTTGGTAAACTTTCGTTTCACCGCCTTCAGAGTGGGAAACACTTATTGCAACGAAAGCATTCTTGCGCGTTTCTTCGATTTCGACCTTGCCGTCAAGCTCTGATAAAATCGCCATTTTCTTTGGTTTACGGGCTTCAAACAGCTCCTCAACACGCGGAAGACCTTGGGTAATATCGTCACCCGCAATACCTCCGGTGTGGAACGTTCTCATCGTAAGCTGTGTGCCCGGCTCACCAATCGACTGGGCGGCAATAACACCTACAGCTTCACCTATTGAGACAGTTCCGCCAGTCGCAAGGTTCACACCGTAACATCTGGCGCAGATGCCGCTTTTTGATTCACAATCCATGACCGTTCGGATTTTCAAAGATGTAATGCCGTGTTCCAGCAACACGGCTGCATCAGCAGCGCTCAGCATATGTGATTTTTCGAACAGCAACTCCCCTGTTTTTTCGTCAATAACGTCATCTGTTGGGAAGCGTCCATGTATCACCTCAGCAAAAGTCTCAATCAGGCTTCCGCTCTCCACTACCTCATGCACGACGATTCCGTCAGTGGTGCCACAGTCATTCTCGCGCACAATAACATCTTGAGAAACATCGACAAGTCGTCTGGTCAGATAACCTGAGTCAGCAGTCCTTAGCGCCGTATCGGCAAGACCTTTACGCGCACCTCTGGAAGATACGAAGTATTCCAGAACTGTCAAACCCTCGCGGAAATTCGCTTTGATTGGAATCTCAATGGTTCGTCCGGCTGTATTGGCCATAAGTCCGCGCATACCCGCAAGCTGTCTGATCTGGTTCATACTTCCACGAGCGCCGGAGTTCGCCATCATATAAACGGGGTTGTATTCGTTGAGCGTATCTGTCAATTCATCGGTGACCGCTTTCGTGGTTTTTTCCCACTCTCTAACAACCAGGCGGTATCTTTCATCATCAGTTATAAACCCACGTCTATACTGTTTTTCGATGTCGATAACTTTCTTTTCGGTCTCTCTAATCAGTGGCCATTTTTTGTCAGGCACGGTCATATCTGCAATCGAAATCGTAATTGCACCTTGTGTTGAGAATTTGAATCCAAGCGCTTTAATCTTGTCAAGCACAGAGGCCGATCTGGTGAAACCATGTCGGGCAATGCATTGCTCAATAATCTTTGTCAAGTCATTCTTTGCGGTTCTAAAGTTGATTTCATATTCAAACATATGCTCGGGATTGGTGCGATCAACAAATCCCAAATCTTGTGGGATGGGTTCATTAAATATGATTCTGCCTACCGTTGTTTTAATGATTTTGCTCTCTTCAATGCCACCGATAAGTTTTGTGACACGAACGCTTATAGGGGCATGTATCCCAACATCTCCGCATTGATAAGCGATAAGCGCCTCTTCCGGTGAAACGAAAGCTTTGTTGGCTCCCTGCTCATCCTCACGCAGGAACGTGAGGTAATATGCACCCAGAATCATGTCATGTGTAGGCACGGTAACAGGTTGTCCATCTTTCGGGTGCAGCAGGTTGTTTGCCGACAACATGAGTATTCTGGCCTCTGCTTGAGCTTCCGCAGATAGCGGAACATGTATCGCCATTTGGTCGCCGTCAAAGTCGGCGTTGTATGCGGTACAGACAAGCGGATGCAGTTTGAGCGCACGGCCTTCGACCAAAATGGGTTCAAATGCCTGAATACCCAATCTATGGAGCGTCGGTGCACGGTTGAGCAACACCGGATGTTCTTTGATTACTACTTCAAGGGCATCCCAAACCTCAGTAAGCCCCTTGTCAACCATTTTCTTCGCATTTTTGATATTGTTGGAAACACCGTCTTCAACAAGCTTTTTCATAACGAAAGGTCGGAAAAGTTCTATGGCCATTTCCTTTGGCACGCCGCATTGATATAGCTTCAGTTCCGGGCCGACAACGATAACCGAGCGTCCCGAATAGTCAACGCGTTTGCCCAGAAGGTTTTGCCTAAAGCGTCCTTGCTTACCTTTGAGCATATCCGAGAGTGATTTAAGCGCTCTGGAGTTGGCTCCGGTTACAGCCCTGCCCCTTCTTCCGTTGTCTATGAGCGCATCAACAGCTTCCTGAAGCATACGCTTCTCGTTTCTGACGATGATGTCAGGCGCGTGGAGCTGCATCAGGCGCTTGAGTCGGTTATTGCGGTTTATAACACGGCGATAAAGATCGTTAAGATCAGAGGTTGCAAAGCGCCCGCCGTCAAGCTGTACCATTGGACGAATCTCCGGCGGTATCACAGGAAGGACATTGATAATCATCCAGGTCGGGTCATTACCTGATTGACGAAAAGCTTCCACCACTTCAAGTCTTTTGACCAACTTTGCCTTTTTTTGACCGGATGCCTCACGAGCTTCCACTTTAAGCTGTTCTGAGAATTTTTCTATGTCAATATCTGCAAGAAGATCTCTAATCGCTTCTGCGCCCATTCCGGCTCTGAAATCATCTTCATATTTCTCGCGCATTTCACGATATTCTTTTTCTGTCAGAATTTGGTTTTTACGCAACGGTGTATCACCTGGATCGATAACAATGTATGTTGCAAAGTACAATACTTTTTCCAGAATTCTTGGAGTCAAATCTAAAAGCAGACCCATGCGCGATGGGATTCCTTTAAAGTACCAAATATGGGAAACAGGCGCCGCAAGCTCTATGTGACCCATACGCTCACGGCGAACATTTGATTTTGTGACCTCAACACCACAGCGGTCGCAAACCTTGCCTTTATAGCGGATTTTCTTAAACTTACCGCAATGGCATTCCCAATCCTTGGTTGGTCCAAATATCTTTTCACAGAACAGACCATCACGCTCCGGTTTGAGCGTCCTGTAGTTGATGGTCTCAGGTTTCTTTACTTCGCCATTTGACCAACTTTTTATCATTTCTGGTGAAGCAAGCCCTATTTGCATTGCCTCAAAAGGTAAGAAGCCCATTATTCGCTTTCCTCCTTTACAAAACTTTCATCAGGGTTTTCGAGTTCAAAATCGTCATCAAACACGTCATCAGGCAATGGAATGTCCTCGTCTTCGTCTTCTTCTAGCGTTCCACTTTCTTCAGGGAACAGTGCCTCCTGCTCTTCGCCATCTTCAATGTGATATCCTTGAGCCTCAAACTCACCTTCATCACCTTTGAAAATGCTTCGGTTGTCGCGAACATCAGCATCATCGCCATCATCACCTCGAAGCTCGACTTTGTTTCCGTCTTCATCCAAAACACGTACATCCAAACAAAGCGATTGCAGTTCTTTAACAAGAACTTTAAATGACTCCGGCACACCAGGTTTGGGTATATTATGTCCTTTTACAATGGCTTCATACGTCCTGACTCTGCCGGTGACGTCGTCAGACTTGACCGTCAATATCTCTTGCAAGGTATATGCCGCACCGTATGCTTCAAGAGCCCAAACTTCCATTTCTCCGAAACGCTGCCCACCAAACTGGGCTTTTCCTCCGAGGGGCTGCTGTGTTACCAGGCTGTATGGGCCTGTCGAACGCGCATGGATTTTATCATCCACCAGATGGTGCAACTTCAAAAAGTAAACATAACCGACAGTTACCGGGTTATCAAACTCTTCGCCGGTGCGCCCGTCATACAAAACGCTCTTGCCGTCCTCACGAAGTCCTGCAAATTTTAGGGTGTCCCAAATATCCTGCTCGTTTGCACCATTGAATATTGGTGTTGCAACTTTCCAGCCCAATGTCTTGGCAGCGTAGCCAAGGTGAACCTCAAGAACCTGGCCAATGTTCATTCGAGAAGGAACACCAAGTGGGTTGAGTACGATGTCAAGCGGCGTGCCGTCTGGCATATAAGGCATGTCCTCTTTGGGCAAAATTCGAGAGACAACGCCTTTGTTTCCGTGGCGTCCTGCCATCTTGTCACCAACGCTGATTTTACGTTTATGCGCAACATAACAGCGGACGACCATGTTCACTCCAGGGTTGAGTTCATCGCCATTTTCGCGTGTAAAGACTTTTACATCAACTACGATACCACTTTCACCATGCGGAACTTTTAGCGATGTATCTCTGACTTCTCTTGCCTTTTCTCCGAAAATAGCACGCAGGAGGCGTTCTTCCGCCGTCAGGTCGGTTTCACCTTTCGGGGTCACCTTTCCAACCAGAATGTCTCCGGCCTGTACCTCGGCACCAACACTGATGATGCCTCTTTCATCCAGATACCGCAGAGCATCTTCACCAACACCCGGGATATCTCGCGTGATTTCTTCCGGGCCTAGCTTTGTGTCTCGGGCATCAATTTCATGCTCTTCGATATGGATAGATGTAAAAACATCGTCCATAGCCAGTCGCTCATTGATCAGAATCGCATCCTCATAGTTGTAGCCTTCCCACGTCATAAAGCCAACAAGGATATTTTTTCCGAGTGAAATCTCACCTTCACAGGTAGACGGGCCGTCAGCAATTATCTCACCTTTGTGTACGCGGTGTCCGACATTTACAATCGGGCGCTGATTCGTGCAAGTGCCTTGGTTGCTTCGCGCAAATTTGGTCAGAAAATGATCAACCAAGCCCAAACTGTCGTATTTTACGGATATGCGCGTGGAGGAAACATAGGTGATCACCCCATCATCCTGCGCTGAAAGCACAACTGTTGAGTCTACTGCACATTTATGCTCAATGCCGGTTGCAACTATAGGTGCCTCAGGCATCAGTAGCGGCACGGCCTGCCTCTGCATGTTTGCGCCCATGAGCGCCCTGTTTGCATCGTCGTTTTCAAGAAATGGAATCATGGCTGTAGCGATTGAAACCATCATGGCCGGAGATATATCAACAAAGTCGATTCTGTCACGGTTTACTTCCATAATCTCGTCGCGATAACGACAGGTTATACGCTCATTGAGCAGACAGCCATTTTCATCAACAGGTTCAGTGGCTTGCGCTATGATGTATTGATCTTCCATATCGGCAGTCAAGTATACGATTTCGTCTGTAACCCGATGTGTCTCTTTATCTACCTTGCGGAATGGAGCAATCATGAATCCATATTCGTTGACACGCGCATAGGATGCCAAATAGGATATCAGACCGATATTTGGACCTTCCGGCGTTTCGATAGGACACATGCGGCCATAGTGACTGTAGTGAACGTCACGCACATCAAAGCTTGCACGCTCCCGGGAAAGCCCTCCCGGCCCCAGTGCCGAAAGTCTGCGCTTGTGCGTCAGTTCTGCAAGTGGGTTCGTCTGATCCATAAATTGTGAAAGCGGAGACGACCCGAAAAATTCTTTTATTGCAGCAGTCACCGGTCGTATATTAATGAGTGACTGCGGAGTGATGATGTCTAAATCCTGGAGCGTCATGCGTTCGCGGATTACACGCTCCATTCGGGAAAAGCCGACTCTGAACTGATTTTGAAGCAGCTCTCCAACACTGCGCATACGCCTGTTGCCAAGATGGTCTATATCGTCCGGCTCACCTATGCCATGTGCAATACATCCCAGATAGTTGACTGATGCGAATATATCGTCTGGAATGAGGTGTTTGGGTATGAGGTTGTCGATGTTTTCCAATATTGCATCTTTGAGGGCTTCTTCATCACCACCGCATTGGTCAATGAGTTCACGAAGGACAATAAAACGCACCCGCTCTTTGATGCCCAGTTCAAGTGGGTCAAAGTTAACAAATCCGTCCATCCTGACCATACCATTGGCAAAGACCTTGACCTCACGTCCGTCTACATGCACATATGCATCATTTACACCACGGGCATCAAGCTCTTCAGCTCTGGCACGTGTCAAACGTTCACCCGCCTCGGCGATGATTTCTCCAGACATTGGGTCTGCAACCGGCTGTGCCAGAACTTGACCTGAAAGCCTTGGCCAAATCGCCAGCTTTTTGTTGAACTTATAACGTCCTACTGTAGAAATATCATATCTGCGCGAGTCAAAGAACAGGTTATTTAGCAATGTCTGCGCACTGTCTACCGTAGGTGGATCGCCCGGACGCAGTCTTTTATATAGCTCGATTAGCGCTTCATCACTGGTGCGGCAAGTGTCTTTTTCAAGAGTTGCGATGATGCGTTCATCGTTGCCGAAAATCTCTTTGAGCTGTTCGCTTGTTTCAGCTCCATTTTCAGCGCCTGATGCGGATAGCCTCGAGTACACATTGTCATTTTGCCTCCCCACGGCACGAAGCAGCCAAGTAATGGGCAGTTTTCTATTCTTATCTACTCTGACAAAAAAACCATCGGAAGCGTCGGTCTCATATTCGAGCCAAGCTCCTCTGTAAGGGATGAGTGTTGCGGAATAAACTGTAACAGCGGTTTTGAGGTCATTTTTACGCTCATAATAAACACTGGGTGAGCGGATGATCTGTGAAACAACAACACGCTCGGCACCATTAATGATGAATGTACCGGCGTTGGTCATTATTGGGAAATCACCCATGAAGATTTCCTGTTCTTTGATTTCCTCTGTTTCTTTGTTGCGAAGCCTTACGCTGACTTTAATGGGGGCAGCGTATGTGGCGTCGCGAGCTTTACATTCCTCAACAGAGTACTTGGGGTTTTCATTCATGTTGAAGTCGATAAAAGATAACTCAAGACTCCCTGAGTGGTCTGTAATCGCTGCAACGTCGCGGAACACTTCTCGGAGTCCTGTTTCAAGGAACCAATTGTAGGAATGCTTCTGGACCTCCAGAAGATTTGGCATTTCTTGGACTTCGTCGGTTTTTGCATAACTTTTGCGTAAGGTCTTGCCATATACCACGTCTTTAGGCATCTGCTTCACTCCTATATTTATCTAAATTATATAACTTTCAGCTAGTTGCGACACACGCGGCAATGTTGTTACGTTTCCACTTCCCTAGTATTGACAACTTGCAAATGAGGTGTTAGAATACCCCCAATGGGGATGTTATGCTCCTCGCATGCGCGCATGCAACGACCCATTTTACCATGAAAATACGGTTTGTCAAGTAGTTTTTTACTGTTTTCCGTTTTTTCTATTTTTTCTCAGAAACAGATACTGTTTCTTTTTTTTATGCAAAAATCCCCGAGCATAGTGCCGAGCACATAATAAAAGGTATTAACCCCAGGGCAGACCCCTGGATCCCGCACTTCGTGCGTGTTGCGCGGCAAAGACCGCGCTGTTTTGAACCTTGTGATATCTGCGCTCGTTCGGTCATGACCGAGCTTGGCTCGGTCGCGACGCTCTCTTCGCTTGATTATCCTTGCGAAATCTGCGCTCGTTCGGTCATGACCGAGCTTGGCTCGGTCGCGACGCTCTCTTCGCTTGATTATAAATTAGTCCATTAATCGTATTGTTGTTGCGCTAAAAACGAAGTATACTATCGTCGGCAAGTTAAATCGAAGGCGGTCGCTGAAAGTGATATCATGATGGAGCAAAAACTCAAAGCCATGCTTGATGCATCACCTGTCTTATGTGCAATATTTGATGATAACTTCAACATTACAGATGTCAATCAAGAAGCAGCAAATATGCTAAAATTAGCTCACAAGCGCGATTATATCGAAAGATTCTTCGACCTTTCACCGGAATATCAGCCGGACGGAATGCGTTCACGTGAAAAAGCACCAATAATTATCCGCAATGTCCTCCAAACCGGGCATGGATTTGTGCCTGAATGGATGCACATAACTACAGATGGCGAATACATCCCTGTCGAGGTACATCTCAAACGCGTCAAACTTGGCGGTAAGTTTGTCGTAATCGTCTATGCCCGGGATTTGCGCATGGAACGAGAAATGCTCGCCAAACTGGAAGCCGCGATCAGCAAAGAACAAACCGCCAATAATGCAAAAACGAAGTTTCTTTCAAATATGAGCCACGAGATACGCACCCCCATGAACTCAATTCTTGGCATTGCAGAGCTTCAATTGCAAAAGGACATACACCCTCCTGAAACCGAAGAGGCTTTTACCAGAATTCATAATTCCTCAAGTTTGCTGCTCAAAATCATTAACGATATACTCGACCTTTCTAAAGTCGAAGCAGGAAAGCTTGAAATCGTGCCCGCACCATATGATACAACAAGTCTTATTGTCGATACAGTACAGCTGAATCTGATGAATATCGGAAGCAAAAATATAGATTTTTCATTGCATGTTGATGAGCATCTACCAAAGAGTCTCATTGGCGATGAGATTCGTGTCAAGCAAGTTTTAAACAATATACTTTCCAACGCTTTCAAGTATACTTTGGAAGGGGTTGTCACCTTATCAATATCATCTGAACATCGGGCAAACACTGATGATATAACGCTAATTTTTATTGTGCGCGATACCGGCCAAGGCATGACGAAAAAGCAACGCAACGAGCTCTTTGTTACATTCAAACGCTTTAATTTGAAGCGCAATCGCTCTATCGAGGGCAGCGGTTTGGGGTTGACCATAGCTCATGAACTCATACAAATGATGGATGGAGACATCACCGTTGAAAGCCAGCCTAAAAAAGGCAGCACATTCACCATCCGCCTGCCCCAGCGAAAAAATACGGATCATGTTTTAGGCCCGGTTGTCACTGCGAGCCTACAAGACCTTGAAGACACACAAAAGTCGCTAAAAAAGATTTCCAAATTAAACCGTGAACCTATGCCCTACGGCCGTGTGCTTGTCGTTGACGATGTGGAGTCTAATTTATATGTTGCTAAAGGCTTTTTAATGCCCTATAAAATCGCAGTGGAGACTGCTGACAGCGGCGCTCAAGCGATTGCAAAAATTGAGGCAAATCAAGCATACGACATTATATTTATGGATCATATGATGCCTGATATGGATGGTATTGAAACAACAAAAAAGATACGCGAACTGGGTTACAAACATCCTATTGTGGCTTTGACCGCAAATGCCCAGAGTGGGTTCGGTCAATTGTTTTTTGAAAATGATTTTTCTGGCTTTATATCCAAACCTATTGACATATATCAGCTTGATCAATGTCTCATCCGCTTTATTCGCGATAAACAACCGCAGCAAGTGATTGAAAACGCAAGAAATAAGTCTGTTTACAAAAGCAGTATGGCTCAAAGTGAAGCCAACTTGCCGAATGCCTTAATTGAATCTTTTCTGCGAGATGCAAAAAGGACTGCGGAAATATTGCAAGACATAGTAATGCAAAGTGAAATAAGCCCGGATTCTTTAAAAACATTTATTGTTGTTACTCATGCCATAAAAAGTGCCTTACTCAATGTCCGAATGTCAGCACTTTCTGTTTTGGCAGGCACTTTGGAGGCGGCCGGTCGCGAGGCAAAGTTAAATGTGGTTAAGGACGGTACACCAAAATTTCTGACATTGCTTTTTGAGGTAATCAATGATTTGGAAGCCAAACATGGCAGAAGCTGTACATATGAGGACAAGGATCCGGATTTCCTGCGTGAGCAGTTGCTTTTGATCAAAGAGGCTTGTAATCATTATGATATTGAGCAGGCCGACAACGCACTTGAAAGAGCAAGAACAATTGATTCCTCAGCTCAAACCGCTGCGCTTTTGGCGTCTATCTCGGATCACTTGCTTTGCGGCGAGTTCGAGGAAGCCGCCGAACTTATAGGGTGATGAGCGTAAATCCCTATCGCCTGACAGCAGCTCTTTTCGATGCTTTTCACTCCGTTTTCCTGTTCAAACGGTTATTCCTGAGGTGCAATCTTGAACACGCAACAAAAAACAATTTTTATAGTTGATGACAACAGAACGAACCTGATTGTCGGCAAGAGCGCATTGTCAGGTGCATATCATGTCTATACCATCATTTCAGGGGCAAGGATGTTTCAAATCCTAAAAAAAACGATACCTGATTTGATTCTGCTTGATTTGGAAATGCCGGAAATGAGCGGATATGATATTTTGAATAGACTTAAATGCGATATCGGCACTGCGCATATTCCTGTTATATTTCTCACCGCTTTAAGCGGTGAGGATACCGAACTTAAAGGGCTGACAATGGGTGCTGTGGATTATATTACAAAGCCTTTTTCACCGCCACTGCTGCGTAAACGCATAGAGCTTCACCTTCAGCTTTTTGATTATAGAAATAACCTGGAGCATATGGTCAAAGAGAAAACCAGTGAGGTTGTTTCATTAAAAAACTCAGTCCTCAAAGCGATTGCAGAGCTTGTGGAATACCGGGATTCGACAACCGGAAATCATATCGACAGAACTCAGCGTTATATTAAAATCTTACTTGATGCAGCAAAGCGGTTCGGTCTTTATCAGCAAGAGCTCTCTGTTATGGACGAAGATCTGGTATTGCAATCTTCTCAGCTGCATGATGTCGGCAAAATCTCTATAAGAGATTCTATATTATTAAAGCCCGGCAAGCTCGTCGCGCATGAGTTTGCTGAAATGAAAGCGCACACTACGTTTGGTGAGCGCATCATTTTGAGTATTAAGGAAAGTACGACTCATAGTGATTTTCTGGAATATGCCAGAATTTTTGCCATATCACATCATGAAAAATGGGAGGGTTCCGGTTATCCTAAGGGGCTTAAGGGGTATGACATTCCCCTGCTTGGCCGAATCATGGCTATTGCTGATGTGTATGATGCGCTTGTTACAGACAGGCCGTATAAGAAGGCTTATGCGCACACAAAGGCCGTGGAGATGATCAAGGCCGGAAGCGAGACTCATTTTGATCCTGCGCTGGTGGATTTGTTCGCTAAAGCAGAGGATGCGTTTCAGGGAGTTCAGTTGTAGCGCGCGCGTCGTTCTGCAATGCACAATATTGCTGTAGGGGTGAACTGTGTTCGCTCGCACCTCACCCCACTGATTCATACAACGCTTCAAGCCTGTCAATATAAGACCGCAAAGCCGTTCGTAATGCAATACTGTCATTTTGTGTCGCAATTGCGCGCAATGCTGCAGAAAAATCATCGGTCATTTGACCAAACATTTTCTCCAAAGGATGTATATCTGCATCATCGGCATCCGAGGATTCTGCAGCCATAAGCGCTCTTTCCTCATTTCGCCTGGCCATAAATGTACCGTCCTCTATTCCAAGAGCAATCTCTCTGATTGTTTCTTCCGGCTCACTGTGCCACTGACGTATTTCCTGTCGGGTTATTCTCGTATCTCCGGCAAGAATGGTCCGCTTTGCATCTGGCGAATGCGCACCAATTGCACTGATGGAGTTTGCCAGTTGGGAGTCACGGATTATTGTGTTTCGGGACACGTTATAATGCTCAGCAAGCCGCCTCGCCGTCGAGCCTTCGTTCAAAGTCTCAATTTGGGACTTATCATGTTCATATGAACGCCTAGCTGTCGTGCTCTGCACTAATTTCTCCATATTATAGTGCAGTCCTCTAAAATAACTGAGGTGCTTAGGTTCGAGATTTCGTCGTGACACCTGCATCTTGATAATCCATATCACAACATCTTCCCTTGAATCAAAGTCCATACTGATTGTGTCAAACGCTAGATTGTGCTCCTTTATTATTCCATACCTGTTGTGTCCGTCAATCAAAATTCCATTCCATAAAACCAGCGGGTGAATACAGCCATCACGCAAGAGTTGTTCTTCAAGCCCTGCCAACTCCATATCGTCCAGAGGCGGAAGCAGCATCTTAAACCCTTCGTCGATGATGATTTCGGAAATATCAATAGCCATATCTATATACCTCTCTCAAAATATTTTTATATGGACGGTTTCACAATGTCCAAGGTCAATTATTCAATGATATTGAGCACTCCTACCCTCTCAAAAAATAAACGCTGATTGGGTTGCCTAGAGAAGCGCAAGTCAATCAGCGTTTTAGCGTTACTATCTACTGAGCAGCTCAGCATTGTATTTGTGGGCTTCATCCAGCAAAATCGGGATATTGTCCGGATAATACGATAATGTCTGCACAATCAAATTTTTCTTAGGCCAGAACAAATCAAGCACACGACGCATTTCCTTGCGCAACGCTTCTTCGGTCGCGCTGCTCAGGTGCACAAGGTTATTCAGTCCGCGACAAAAAATCACTCTGTCGCCAAAGGCTTCCTGCGCTTTTTCCTGATTGTTTATGCCGCCTTGAAACGGCTGAATAATATCAGCACCGATTTCTATGAGGTCTTCAATAAAATCCTCCATGCAGCCGCAGCTATGATACATCACATAAATGTCATTGTCATGAATAGACTTAATAATCTTCTTGTCAAACGGCTTTATAAACTCCCTGTACATTTCCATCGAAATAAGCGGGCCGTTACTGGAGCCTAAGTCGTCCATGACAAATACCGTATCCGGTTTGTAGTGGGTCGCTATCTTTTCATAAAATTTAATTCTAAAGTCAGCCAGAGCGTCCATAATTTCAAGGCAAAGCTCCGGTTCTTCAATTAGTGCCACAAATGTCTCTGCCATCCCATAAAGCTGAAAGAAACGCTCATATGCTCCACTGTCTGTAAAGATGTGCAGGGCTTTGTTTTCTCTGTCAAAATTTTCTAAATCTTTCTTTGCCCCTGCTTCCCAATCTATGGCATCCAAGTCCGGAAACTTTATCTGCTCCCTCCATTTGGACAAATCGGTCAGTGGAAGTGGGTGACCCGGTGTTTGAGCATAACCTTGTATATCATGGTCAAATGTCCAATGGCATCCAAACCAGTCATATCCGTCTACGCCATTTGGCGTCGGTCTGTCTTTTATCGGGGTCGGGACGATTCCAAGCATACAGTCGGCCATTATGGGTGCCCACTTCGCTTCGCCCGTTCTTTTTAATACGTGGAGCAAATTTTCTCGCTCTGTCATAGCTTTTCCTTCTTTCATTTGATAATTTTAATAATAAGCAACTGCCTCCTTATTGTCAATCAAAAACAGTAACTTGGATTCAGGAGTCCGCACGCTCATTGAACACCTTATCAATCTGGAGTGCTGGGGTGTTACTAATGATTTTCAGGGATGCTCTAAGCTTCCTGTGAAGATTCCCCTCCTTGGAGGGGTGCCACGAAGTGGCGGGGTGGTGCTCTTTTATCTCGCCCCCAA
>Ga0123355_10001004_pt1 | contig 39117 bp, 28 predicted proteins | sample TergutEmb28metaG_3_FD_89872 | JGI IMG/M metagenome (GOLD analysis project Ga0123355, IMG submission 89872) | Embiratermes neotenicus P1 segment gut microbial communities from Petit-Saut dam, French Guiana - Emb289 P1 | ecosystem: Host-associated > Arthropoda: Insects > Digestive system > Gut ...
ACGTCCGGCAGTTGCCGGCTAAGTCATAACCAAAGACATAAAAAGCAACCTTCACCGAATTGGTGAAGGTTGGCTTTGTGTACCTCCGAGACAGAGGGGTTTCATGGTAACTGCTTCGCAGTTATCCTGTCCGTTCCGCTATAAACTGATGGGTAAATAATTCCCCGTTCCACTCATTTCCGTCCGAACGGAAAAACTGCCTTTCAACAGAGCTGTTATCTTTTCGTGTATATTCTACAAGAAAAATTTGCCCGGTTTTTATAAGCATAGGGTACTGGTCGTATGTCAGAATGTTGTCGTACGTCGGTGCGTTTTTGAAATCGGTATAGGCATTTTCCAGCCGCCAAAATTGCCGCTGGCTGTACTTTTCCGACCATCCGCGCATATCTGCTACCCCGAAATAATGGGCTGTGTATTCTCTGCCATCCACGCTTTTTTTCTCCGTGTGTAGGGGCTCGGTTAGCAGTGCTTCCTGCTCTCGTAGATGCATCCATGATAAATCAAATGTGTGCAGGGCATCGCCATAACGCGCCCGTAACTGCTTTGCCATGGTTAACACTGGGACGTCATGCATATGATCACTATAAATCACGTGGTTCGCACCGTAAATGCCCATTATGCTATGCCTGCCGCCCAAATTCGCGAACTCACGGACAAAGTTTGCCAACATTTTGTATTCTCGATACGCCCAATCTTCATTTTCATAAAAGCATTTCCCCTGGTCTATGGCTTCTTTCGTTAACGCGTATTTCATTGTATTTTTCATATTATTTTCTTCGAGATACCGTAAAAAACGCTCACCTGTGGAATAAAATTGATGTCCCACGTCTGTGCCGTGGAAAATTGTCTCGGGAAACTCGCGCTTAATTGTCCGCAAAAATACTAATTCATAGGGTACTGCGCCTTCCGTACCTTCAGCGTCACGGTGTGTTTCAAGCAAAATTTCATCATTATTGGCTTTCATCCAAATGTTGCGAAACTCCGCGGTATAGTAAGGTACTTCTACAAACAAATGCCGCATCCCATGGTTGTGATAGTAATCGCCCCATATTTCAAGTTGCTTGTCCATGATTTTTTCGACACCATGAGATTCTCCGTACAGATAAATTTGTCCTTTTAGCATATCTATTCCTCCTATAAAAACAACGAAATAAGCGGCACTGTAATGGCACACAATATCGTTCCCACCACAACAAACTTTGCCGCAGTAAAGCTATCGCCATCAAACTGCTCTGCAAAAATGGCTGTAAGTGCCGCAGGCGGCATGGCCATTAGCGTTACAATTACATAAAACATTATTGGATTTGGTACAAGCCAAGCCAGTACAGGCAGCACAGCCAGTGGCATGATAATCAGCTTTGCGCCAATAGCAGGCAACATCCGTACATCGGTAAACGCACTTTTCAAATTCTGCCGTGCTAGTATCACGCCCAGCAAAATCATAGACATAGGGCTGGTTATCCCACCAATTAACGTAACACCGCCTTCAATCGCGTAGGGTATTCGCAAGCCAGATACAAAGAAAATCGACCCCACAATTACCGCTGGTATGGCGGGGTTTCGCGTTAGTAGGCCCTTCACCGTAAAATCTCGCGGGGCGTTATCGTACATTCGCATACCGATGGTAAACGTTAAAATATTAAAAGCCGTTAACGCCATGGCAACATAAATAAGACCCTCATAGCCGAAGACCGCGGTTATTATCGGTATTCCCATAAAACCCACATTACCAAATGCCACGCCAAATTGCCAGTTCTGCCGTTCGCCAGGGCTGGCTTTCATTATTTTGGCAATAAAAAGCCCCAAATACCCGCCAAGTATGTAAATTACACTTGTTATGGCAATGGTGGCAAGACATTCAAGGAGAAGGGCACGAGAAAATTCGCTGCGGTATAGTGCCATAAACATTGTAGCGGGTGTAGCAACGCGCACCAGCAGATTTGTCATGCCTACGGTGTGCGTATCGTTTATGAGCCCAAATTTGCGGCAGGCGTAGCCCACCGCCATGCAAATGGCCAAAGCCGTTAGGCTGTTTGAAAATGCTATAAATAATCCGTCCATATATATATTGTAGCATGGTGGGGAAAAATATCAACTGGAATCTAAGCACGCAAAGCGTGCGCATTTCGTACAGTGCAATTTTCAACTGGTAACCAAATCCAACCATTTGAAATTTTTTTCATATTGTGTTAAACTCACGGGAAATACAAAAGTCAATAGGAGGTAGAAAATGCTAGACAAACAGTTAGTACACGACGTTTTAACGGCGGCAATGGCCACCGGCGGCGACCTAGCGGAAATTTTCATCGAAAACACCGCAAAGGAAAACATTAACATGCTAAACGGCAAGGTGGAAACGGCCACATGGGGTATCGACCACGGCCTGGGGCTGCGTGTTATTTTTGGCACAAGCGCGGTGTATGCGTACACCAACAACACAACCCGCGACAGCCTAATTAAACTGGCAAAAGACGCGGCGCAAGCTGTAAAAGCCAGCCTAAAGGGCGGACATGCTCCAAAAGTTATCAACGCTTGCACACCGCAAAAATTTGCGGACATTGTAACAAAACCGCCTGAAAAAGTAGGCAAAAAAGCCATCGTAGACATACTGCGCCAAGGTTCAGATGCTTCCTATGCGTATGACGCGCTGGTGACACAAACATCTGGCACCTACCTTCATGTGGCACAAGATGTACTTATCGCCAATTCCGCTGGCATTTGGGTGGAAGACAGCCGCGTACGCTCTCGCATGATTTTGCAAGCTGTAGCCAGCGAGGGCAACGAAAAGCAAACAGGCAGCGCGACACCGGGCGCAAAAGGCGGTTTCGAGTTTATCGAAAGCCTTAACCCAGTAGAAATTGGCCGCGATGTGGCAAAAACAGCCGTAACCATGTTAAAGGCCGACCTTTGCCCAAGCGGCAAAATGCCTGTAATTATCGACAACGCCTTCGGCGGCGTTATTTTCCACGAAGCCTGCGCCCATAGCCTAGAAGCCACCAGCGTTGCCAAAGGGGCAAGCACATTCTGTGGCAAACTGGGCGAAAAAGTTGCCGAGCCATGTGTTACCGCCGTAGACGACGGTACACTTCCAGGCCAATGGGGCACCCTAAACGTAGACGACGAAGGCGCGCCAACCCGTCGCACAACTCTAATCGAAAATGGCATCCTAAAATCATACCTAGTAGACCATCTAAACGGCCTAAAAATGGGCACACCAAGCACAGGCAGCGGCCGCCGCGAGTCTTATAAATTCGCACCAACTTCTCGCATGACAAACACCTACATTTTGCCAGGAAACGAAAAGCCCGAGGCACTTATTGCCGCAACAGAAGAAGGCCTGTACGCCAAGCAAATGGGCGGTGGCAGTGTCAATCCAGCCAGCGGAGACTTCAACTTTGCTGTGCTTGAGGCATACATGATACGTAATGGCAAAATTGCCGAACCTGTACGGGGCGCAACCCTAATCGGCAAAGGCAACGAAGTTTTAATGAACATCGACCGCGTGGCAGACAATTTTGACTACGCCCAGGGTATGTGCGGCAGCATGAGCGGTGCTGTACCAACCAACGTAGGCCAGCCAATGGTTCGCGTAAAAGAAATGACAGTGGGAGGTAGAAAATAATGGCAAAACTTACATTTGAAGCGTTCCGCGATGAGCTTTTTGCCCAGGCAAAAGCAAAAGGATTTACTGATTATGAGCTATATTTTTCTGCCGGAAGCGGCTTTAGTGTCCGCGTTTTCCAAGGAGAAATTGCCGAGTACAAGAACACCACCACCGAGGGCGTAGGCTTCCGCGGCACATTTGAAGGCAAAATGGGCTATTCATACACCGAAAATTTGGAAAGCGACCTTATTCCACGGATTTTGGATAACGCCGCAGCAAATGCAGGCGCAATCGAAAGTGCGGAAGATGAACAACTGTACCCAGGCGACGATAAATATCCAGAAGTTGTAAGCTATAATCCAGCCCTAAACAATACCGATGACGCACAAAAAATCGCATGGGCTATGGAACTGGAAGCGTACGCAAAAAGCCTAGACCCGCGCGTTACCATGGCAGACTTTTGCACCGTTACCAACAGTGAAAATCACATGGCAATGGCCAACTCCTACGGCCTAAACCTAAGTCAAAAAAGCAATATGGCTGCTGGATATGTATTGGCTCGTGTTGCAGAAAATGGCCAAAACAAAAGCTCTATGGAGTTTTGGATGGGGCGGGATTTTGCCGACTTCGACTACAAAAAACTGGCGGATAAAGCCGTTAAAGACGCGCTAAGTTTCCTTGGTGCTTCGTCTCTGCCAAGCGGAAAATACCCGATATTACTAAACCCGGATACCGCACGAAATATTTTTAACGTGTTCGACTCCGTGTTTATTGCCGAGCGTTGCCAACAGGGCTTTTCGCTTCTTAATAAAGACAAGCTAGGCGATGTAATTGCTGCCCCATGTGTAACCCTGCGCGACGATGGTGTTACCGACCTTAGCCTGGGCAGCATGGCTTTTGACGCAGAAGGCGTAGCCACCAAAAACAAGGCCATAATCGAAAATGGCGTGCTAAAAACCCTACTCTACAATACAAAAACCGCCGCCATTGACGGCGTAAAATCCACAGGCAATGCCTCCAAAGAAGGTTATGGCGGTGCGATAAAAACAAGCACCACAAACTATTACCTTGTGCCCGGCGAAAAATCATATGACGAGCTAGTTGCAGGTTTGGAAAAGGGCATAATCATAACCGGCGTGGCAGGCCTGCACTCTGGCGTAAACCCCGTAAGCGGCGACTTCTCCGTTTCCGCCGACGGCTACTATGTAGAGGGCGGCAAAATCGTTAAGCCTGTTGAACAAATTACAATTGCCGGCAATTTCTATGAATTGCTGAAAAATATCCAAGCCGTAGGCAGCGACCTAAGTTTCCGCTCCATGGGAACTGGTGGCACGGGTATGCCATCGGTGCTTGTTAGCGAGCTAAGCGTCGCGGGGGAATAATGGGAACAATTAAATACCAGTCCCCAATCGGAACAATTTTTCTTTCCGCAATGGACGGATATGTAACAGAGCTATACTTTGAAGGGGGAAGAACCACCCCCCCATCAATAAAAGAAGTGCCGCCAACCACCTGTGAAGAACAGGTGCTGGCGGCACTTGTGCTGGAATTGGACAAGTATTTTGCAGGTGAATTACGAGAGTTTACCGTACCGCTGAAACCTGCGGGTACACCATTCCGCGAAAAAGTATGGGAAGCGTTGTGCGCTATCCCCTATGGCCAGGCCATCAGCTATAAAGAACTAGCCGCGCGTATCGGCAACCCCAAGGCTGTTCGCGCCGTTGGTGGGGCAAACCATAACAACCCAATTAGCATTGTAATCCCATGCCACCGCGTAGTTGGTGCAAACGGAAAATTATTAGGTTACGGCGGCGGACTGCATGTGAAGGAATATTTATTAGAGCTCGAAAGGAGCAAATAAAATGTCATTCAAATTAACATTCATCGGCGCGGGCAGCGTTGGTTTTACCCGTCGTTTGCTGGCAGACGTTATGACTGTCCCCGAACTTCGCAATATCGAAGTGTCATTCATGGACATTAACCAGCAAAACTTAGACATGGTAACACAGCTATGCCAGCGCGACCTGGATGAAAACGGCGTGAACATTAAAATCCACGCAACACTGGACAGGCGCGAGGCACTAAAAGATGCAAAATATGTAATCTGCTGCTTCCGCCACGGTATGCTGGAGGCATTTGAAACAGATATCGAAATCCCGCTAAAATACGGTATCGACCAATGCGTAGGCGACACCCTGTGCGCGGGCGGCATCATGTACGGCCAGCGCGGTATTGTGGAAATTTTGGATGTGTGTAAAGACATTCGCGAAGTAGCAAAACCAGGCGCAATAATGTTAAACTACGCCAACCCCAACGCCATGATAACCTGGGCTGCCAATAAATATGGCAAGGTACAAACCATCGGCCTGTGCCATGGCGTACAAGGCGGCCACTGGCAAATTGCTCATTCCCTTGGCCTGCAAAAAGAAGAAGTGGACATAATTTGCGCTGGGCTAAACCACCAAACATGGTACATTTCCGTGAAACACAAAGGCGAAGATATGCTGCCAAAACTGGTGGAAGCCTATGAAGCCAACCCATGGCTGGCTCAAACCGAAAAAGTGCGCATAGATATGCTGAAAAATTTCGGCTATTATTCAACAGAGTCTAATGGTCATTTGTCGGAATATGTGTCCTGGTATCGCAAACGCCCCGGCGAAGTAGCCGACTGGATTGATCTTGGCGTGTGGATAAATGGCGAAACAGGCGGCTACTTACGCGTGTGCCGCGAAGGGCGCAACTGGTTTGAAACCGATTTCCCCAACTGGCTAAAAGCCCCCGCGTTCAAATTTGTAGCGGAAGAGCGTAGCGAAGAGCATGGCTCATACATCATCGAAGGCCTAGAAACAGGCAATTGCTACCGCGGCCATTTTAATGTTATGAATAACGGCTGTATCAGCAACCTACCAGACGAATGTGTAGTGGAAGTGCCCGGATATATTGATGCAAACGGCGTAAACATTCCGTTAGTAGGCGACTTGCCACTGGGCGCAGCGGCCATATGCAGCCAAACCGCATGGGTGCAACGCCTTTCGGTAGAAGCGGCTGTTGCGGGGGATATAAACCTTCTGCGCCAAGCAATGTTAATGGACCCGCTAACGGGCGCGGTATGTAACCCAGCAGAAATTTTTCAAATGGTAGATGAAATGCTTATTGCGCAAGCACAGTGGTTGCCGCAGTATGCAAGCGAGATTGAAAAAGCAAAAGTACGCTTTGCAGATGAAAGCAAGCGTATACCGCCACGGGATTACAAAGGTGTGCGCGTGCATGAGAAATCTGTCGAGGAAATGCGCGCAAATGAAGAAGAAGCGCGGGATAACGCAGCTAATGCAGATAAGGCAAAAGAGCGTCCGGCTGCGGAGTAAGTATATAGTATGTATTCGGCCAGTTGGTAGCAAAATGCTACCAACTGGTTTTTTGTATGCAGTCCTACATATCACAAACGCGAGTAGCAATCTTCTCACAAAACACACTATCATGTTCAACAAACAAGATTGTAGGCTTGTACTCTAGCAGCAAGTTTTCTATTTGTATACGAGACAAAACATCAATAAAATTAAGCGGTTCATCCCACACCAACAAATGTGCTTTTTCGCATAAACTACGTGCGATAAGCACTTTTTTCTTTTGCCCGCTGCTAAAATCTCGCATATCTTTTTCAAACTGGATACGCAAAAAATCCAGTTTGCGCAATATGGCTTTGAACAGGCTTTCATCTATCGCACATTCTCGGGCGTAGTCGGTAAGATTGCCTGCAAGAAAGGACGTATCCTGGGATACATATGAAATTTTCAGCCCGCTGCCTATGGCAACTTCGCCAGTGTGGGTTATATTTTCGCCTATAATTAGTTTTAGGATGCTGGATTTTCCACACCCGTTTTTACCCGTCAACGCTACGCGGTCGCCTTGGTTAATCTCAATGGAGAAATTTTCGCACACAGTTTTTTCGCCGTAAGAAATGGCAACTTCAGTCATATGAAGAAAGCGGGTTTTATGGTATGGCAGTTGGGTGATTTTCAGGTCACTTGCGTAGTCGATGTTTTTCAACAAGGCGGATTTTTCTTCCATTGCTATGTTTACACGGTGCTCGATAGCTTTCGACCGCTTCATAACACGGGCGGCTTGCGCGCCAACTGCACCACGGTCGTACACATGGTTGCCTATTTTTGTAGCCTCAATTTTGTCCGACCATTCCGCTTTTTCTCGTGCGGTTTTCTCCAGGCGTTTTATTTCCTTTTTGAGCTTTTCATTTTCCGCAAATTCAAATTCGTCTTTCAGCTTTTTGTTATCCCACCAGCTTGAAAAATTACCACGGTGGATTTCGATATTCGCCTTATTTATAGACAAAATATGTGTGACGCAACCATTCAAAAACGCCCGGTCGTGGGATACGAGGATAAAACCCTTCTTGCTATTCAGGTAGTGGCTTACGATATCGCGGCCTTTCATATCCAAATGGTTGGTAGGCTCGTCGATTAGCAGGAAGTTGTTATCATTTAAGAAAAGCGCGGCCAACAGCACTTTAGTTTGCTCGCCGTTTGATAGAGTTTCAAATGGACGGGCTAGGACTTCTTCCTTCACGTCCAGCAACGAGAGTTCTCGCACCAGTTGCCAGGCCTGATAATCAGGGGAAATTTCTTCGACTATTGCGGCGGTAAGTTTCGACCTGTCCTGCACCGGGTATGGGAAGTATTGAAATTTTTCCGTTGCGTGAATTATGCCGCGGTACTCAAATTTACCAAGTAATAGGTTAAGAAACGTGGTTTTGCCCTTGCCGTTGCGGCCAGTAAAACCCAATTTCCAATCGGTGTCGATTTGAAAGCTAACATCGTCGAAAATGTTGTCGTAGCTGCCTTCGTAGGCGAAGGTTAGCTCGCGCACGGTTAGTTGTGCCATGAGAGTTCCCTCCTTTGTTGTAGTAATGTGTCCCGCAGATTTGCATTAAAGTTGGAAATGTGCTTCCAGTTGTGCAAACATACCTTCCACAGTGCTTTCCTCTGTGCGTACAATGGAAAATAGATTATGCTTTTTTACGTCTTCATACGTTTTCATTGTGCCAAGCATAAAAACTTCGTCATTTTTCGCAATCTTTTCTTCCGGGTCGTTAAGAGACATAATCCAGTCTAAATAATTTCTGTGGTCGGGCCTAGAGCCGTAATTAACTGTAGTTACTAGATGTGGAGCGGTCAGCAGGCACGCAATTCTGCTGTAATCTGAAATTTCCAACAATAAATCCGGCGGCATACAAATATCTGTAACAACTCTACCCGCTTGCGACATTTTTATTAGTTCGATTATCGCAAATTCCAAAAATTCTTCGTTTAAGCCGGGTTTCGATTGGTCGGCAAAAATCTCCTCTGCCGGCCTGGCGTAATGGGCGTCCCAGTCGTATTTTTCTTCGGATTTGAAACGCTTGTCACGTGCGAATTTATGGGGCTGATATTTTTCTTCAACGATTGACTCCCACTTTTTGAAGGGTATGCCGTTGTAATTTTCGTCAAACCATACAAAACCATGCTTTTCGACTAAGGCTTTGCTCATTGTTGTTTTACCGGCTAATGGTGTGCCCGCTAAAAAATACACGTTTTGCAGGCTGTGTTTTAGAATGTTATTAGCTATTTTCATATAAATTGCTCCTTTATGTTTCTGATGTTTTAGGGAAAATGAAATGCTGGGGTAAGTCCCACTCGCCTTTGATGAAAAACGGATTTTCCGTCATGTTGTTTGGTGTCCATGTGGGGGAAACGCCCAGCCAATCGGGATTGAAGCCGAATTGCACGGTGCGTATGCCTGCAAATGGCAGCTCTGCGGCCAGCTTCTCAAAGGTGATGGGTACGGTGGCAATTACATCCACCAGAGTTAGCTTGTCACCCTTTTGTTTAGCGATAACAATTGCGCCACAGCCAGGCAGATGATAGATATTTTCCCAATAAGCCATAATTAGGTGAAAAAACTGAATTGATTGAGAATTTGTGCAGTCCAGAACGCCAGATGTCACACGATTTTGCATGGCGGTTCGTATAAAATCGAAATCGCCATCAATATCCAGCATGGTTGGAGCGTGTGCGTTGTTGATATCCACGGTAATTTGCGGAATGTGGTTCTGCACCTGGCGGAAACTGAATTTGGGGTAGAAATCTCTCACACCCTCATTGGCAAATAGAAAGGATGGTGTGTTCGGATAAAGAGCCAAGACGTGCGCCATCAAAATTCTGCTGTACCCCTTCCCCCTTTCAGCTTTTCGTGTAGCCACCGCACCGAATTGGATGGCTGGGGTTTTCACGCCTTGTATTGTAAGGTCGGCTTTGTAGATGCATATATTTGAAAGCATTTTGCCGTTTTCGATTATGGAGTAGCTTTCATAATTATCGTCCCACAGCTCGTACTCAAACCATGGCGCAAAGGAGAAGCCGAAGACTTCTTGGATCAGGTCGTCTAGCATGGCCTGGTACACTGGGTCATTTTTGTTGCTCATTACAATTTCCATTTTATCCTCCTGGGTTTATATTGCGTGTATAGCCTTAGCCCTCTCTCGTAACTACATAACAATTACGAGAGAGGTTAGGCCTATTATTACTTGGCTGGGCGCACCATTTGCAGTTCACTTTCCGAACCTTTTGGAACAAGGCCGCATTTTGCATACAATGCGAGCGCGTTTTTGTTCAGCTTATCAGCCATTAAAAACCCTTTAACTGCTCCATTTTCCGCGCCATACATAACAGCTTGTTGTACTAATTTTTTGCCGTATCCCCTACCCTGGTATGCTGGGTCTACTGCAAGTATCACGATATGCATTGTTTTACCAGTGCCCATGTCATAGAAATTTACACAGCACACACCTACTAATTTTTCACCATCTCGCTGAACGAGAACTTTGCAATCATTCACCCATTTGGAAAACTGCGCTGCATCTTCACCCTCAAACCCGCGAGATTGCAGTTTGCACTTTAGCGTGACCTCTGCGGCTTGCCTGGTTTCAGCGGCAGTTAAAAATTCTGGTGGCGGTACATCTCTCAGCGTTTTAGCTGTGCTTTGCAAATCCATGTTAAAAACGTCGGCAAATTCTGCCCATTCTTCGAAACCTAGCTTTTTTAGGGTGGCGGTAAATTCATGTGGCACAAAGTGGAGTCTGGCCTTGCCTTCAATTTTGCCGAGTGCCTCAACCACCAAATTAAAGTCATTTGTTGCGAAGTAAATGCGTTCGCCATTTTTCAATAGTAGCAATTCGGCAGTGTTATGCAACACATTGGCGTTATGCAACTCATCTTCTTGTAGATAGTTCATTGATGTGAATTTGCAACTTTTCGCTTTTTCCAGTAGTGTGGTTTTTTCAACGTTGGATACTTGCTGCCACTTTTGTAGGAATTTTTTTTCGAACTCCAGCACATCTTCCTGTGATAAATCTTCATACACCGGGTCTATGTGATGGCGGCCTTTAACCTGTGCAAATGTCTCATTTAGCGGATACGACATAAACCAGTCCCCTGTTTCGCCTTTTTCGGTGGTAATACCAAACTCTCCAGCGGGCTTAAAGCCTACACGGGGATAGTATGACGGGTGGCCGTAGATGACAATTCCGCTGTAGCCCAGATTTTTCGCAATATGGAATGAGTGGCGCATTAGTGTAGTGCCAACACCCATGCGCTGGTGCGCAGGGGCAACGGTTAGCGGGCCAAATGTCAAAACTTCATGTGCCTCACCAGTATCATTTTTCACATGAGATATACTGTATATGATATGCCCTGCTATTTCTCCGCCAATTTCCGCAACCAGGTTAAGCTGTGGTACTAGCGACTTGCACGTACGCAACCTATGTGTTAGCAAGTGCTCGTCGCAGATTTTATCTGTTGTGTCGTGCTTCCAGAATGCGTCGCGGGTTATTTCTTCTACTACATAGTGGTCTTTTTCCTGCTCTGGGCGAATGTGTATATATGTGTCGGGCACAGGCATCCAATTTTGCTTGGGCAGTTCGTAATCTATAGAAGACTGCATTTCGCCTAACTGGTCGCGCCAGGCGTTATCATTTGTACGGATTTTTGTGAAGCCCAGCTTTTCGTACACGTGTTGGGCGCGGGTGTTTTTTGCGTTTGTGTCCAGAATAATCTTTTCATAGCCATAGTACGCAAACAGCGCATCAATAAACATTGTTAATATCTGCGTGCCCAGGCCTTTTTGTTGTCGTGTGGTATCGCAAATTTTTATTCCGATTTCAGCAATGCTGTCACCAATGTTACGGTAGTTCATTTCACCGATTGGGGTGTTCTCGTGTTCGATTATGTGTAAGCGGTGGGTTTCATCTGTGTTGGTTACTAGGCCTTTGGCCACGTCTTCTTCTGTAGTGCCAATGCCGTTTGGGAAGCCAGCGTGTGCCATAACACTACCGTCATTCCACCATACAGATAGCTGATGCGCGTCAGTAGTTTGGGCATTTCTTATAGTTAGATTGCCTTTAGTTAAGTTCATTTTCTTCTCCTTTTATTCAGCAGAATTTATAAAACACATCATATAAAGCCTGCAAATTATCGTACTGTGGGCTTTCGTCTTGCATCAAATGAAATACGAACAGATACCCACAACGCACCAATATCATTTCATATATGATGGTCACTTCCACATTGTGCCCAAGGCCTTTAATGTATGCGGGAATTAGCCTGCCGGCGTACTCTTGCCAAAGCGCGGGATTGGTTTCGTCGGTTATTAGCTGGGTTATATCCTCGCATAGATAGCCATAACCCGTAGTGTCCCAGTCGATTAGAATAATTTTACCGTCTGTGAAAATAATATTTTCCAGCCAAAAATCTCGGTGGCAAAGCACTTCAGGCAGTTTGCGAATTTTTGCAAATATTTCGTCAGCGCGGTTGTCTATGTCGATTATCATATCCCGCAGGTGTTTGGGAATGGGGCAGTTCTCGTCACGGACATAGGCGTATTCCACGTTTTTTTCCTTCCAGTGGCGGTAGTATTCCTCCACAGCGTTTAGACTACCAAGGTTTTCTGCTGTAAAAGTCGCGCCACAGGCTTGGTAGCGGCCAAGCTCAAAAGCGGCTTTCTCCAGCATTTCCGTAGTCAGATTTTTGCCGGAAACGCCCTCGACATACTCAAGCCAAAGATGTGTTTCTTCATTACTATGCATCTCTGCGTGGTAGCAGGTCGGCCAACGCAATTTTCCTGTGAATGTTTCCGCTAGGTCGGATGTGTACAAATCGTACTCCCTCCGCCAAGAGCTAGTGTCGCCCCAGCGTTCCCATTTCTTTTGTACTTTTTGTACCACTTTGAAGGGGATTTCCCCATTTTGCGTAACAGCATTGCCGGAAATTAGCCGCACATTGCCAACTGTGCCGCCTTGTAGCTGGGTTGTTTCGTAGTTCGCGCTCGATACAGTAGCACCAAGCATTTTGCTTAATATCTCCACATGGATGCCATTTATCGCGCCCGAAACACAGTCGGGCGCAATAAATGGCGCCCCTACACACTGCATATGCACATACTCGTCATTCCACAAATGTGCTTCAATCATGCCGTAGCCAATTTTGTCGGTCACATATTTTTGCAAACCTTCAATGCCGCCATGCTCGGCAATCAGCTCCAACAACTCCGGCAGCATAAAAAAATAATGCTTATCTGGGTTATCCACCGCGCCGCAAGAGTCACCAAATGTAAAACTAATGTCCTCTACCGCAATGCCATCCAATGGGATTTTTTCCGTCAAACAATCCGCCCAAAACTTCGCGGCCAAATCCCAGTCCCCTACATAAAAATACAGTGGGTGCTTTGTTTTCGGCTTGCCGCCACGGGCTGTAAAATTATCATGCAGCCACGCCTCGGCTTTTATCCGAGTTTCATAATATTGCGGAAACTCATCCGGCCCAAAACGGTGGCTGGCTTCGCAGTTACTATCCGCAAATAGTTCAGCCGCAAGAGCAAAAGCCTCTTCCTTAGGCAGGCGCGATATACTTTTAAGTCGCGCGTGGGTACGCGGTCGGTGATTGTATAAATAAATCACTTGTTCTTTGCCCTCCTCTTAACTTGCTTTCTATGCGCCGCACCTTCTTTACCCCATTGAGCACGCTCACGCATAAATGCGGCTTTGTCATCTACATATCTAGTTTCACGTTTCTGGGAAAGATACCGCTCCCATTGCACTTTCGACAACGTGCCGTCTTTTAGCGCGGCTTTTACCGCACAGCCCGGCTCTGTTTTGTGCTTACAATCGAAGAATTTGCATTCGCCAAACAGCTCTTCCACATCGGAGAAAACGGCACTAATACCCTCCTCCGCGTCGAAAAGCCCAAGTTCACGCATACCCGGTGTGTCAATAATCATCGCGCCACTGGGCAGCATTATCAATTGTCGGTGGGTAGTGGTGTGGCTGCCTTTCGATTCGTCCACTGTGCGCGTTGCACTAACGGCCATAACCTCATCACCTACCAGCGCATTTAACAGGCTAGATTTGCCCACGCCGCTCATTCCCAGGAATATGACCGTCTTGCCCGGTTGCAGATACTCGCCAAGGTCGTCCAGCCCAAAACCTGTGTGGCTGGAAATTGCGTGAACTGGCACATTGGGTGCATTCTGCTGTATTTCTTCAACCATATGAGAATAATCCCCGGCAATATCTGCCTTGGTTAAAATAATCACAGGCGAACCACCGCCCCCGGTGGCCTGGGTCAAGTATCGCATAATGCGACTGACGCGAAAATCTCGGTTAAGGGACGATACAATAAAAACATAGTCGAAGTTGGCGGCCAAAACCTGCTCGCGAATAGTTTTGGCGTAACCCGCACTATGGCCAGAAAAATCTGCCCGTGAGAATTTTGTGCGGCGGGGTTGCAGCTCGGCAATTAGGCTTGTGCCACTTTCATTGTATTGCAAAAAAACAAAATCGCCAACGCATGGCAAGTCGTCTGCTTTGCCTACATCATAGTAGAATGAACCCTTTAGCGTTGCCGCAACTTCGCCCCGTTCGGTTATAACGGTATAGCGGTCACGCTGTAATTCGGTTACTCTGCCTGGGGTAAGCCCCGCGGGCAGAGTTGTTTCGGTGTAACCATAGTCGGTTAGTTTAATCAAATTTTACTCTCCTTTTAAGTCTAAGCCTATTTTCAAGCAATAAAAAAATACGACCTATTGTCGTATTCACAAAAATTGCATTACGAAAGGCTTTGGAAAATGGCAACACAAAAAGAACAGGGATATAAGTTACCCCAAAACCTTTTGAGTGCCCGCTATGAAATTTTAGGCGAAAACCACCATTCTCAATTTCAATTGCATATTAACAACTCCTTCATAATATATTTGTCTTAATGTAACCCAATCCACAACCAGTGTCAACGGAAAACTTGATTATAATCGAATTTTCCCAATATTTTCGAACACATAATCGGGTTTGTGCGGGCTTTTTTCAATGTCGGCAAGTTTCGTCTCGCCACTCAAAACCAATGCAGTCGAAATCCCGGCGTTAATCCCGCAGGCGATATCCGTATATAATCTGTCGCCGATTATAATTGCGTCCGACGTGGCCACACCTGCTCTTTGTAGCGCAAGATACACCATTTCCGGCTGGGGCTTGCCAAAAAATCGCGGCTCTCGGCCGGTGGCGTTTTTTAACATAATGCTTACCGAGCCGCAGTCGGGTACAGAGCCGTATTCTGTCGGGCACACCAAATCGGGGTTGGTGGCGATGTAGTCCACATTTTCACGCCCCAGCAAAATACACGCGTCTTCCAATTTAGCAAAAGTCAATTCGGTATCAAAGCCCATTACTAGGCAAGCGATGTCGTCCTCTAGTGTGGTTGTTACGTACAGACCAGCGGCAGATAATTCTTCACAAAAAGCTGCCGTGCCCAGGGCGTAAATTTTCTTGCCTGGGTGGTTTTCATTCAAATACTCCACAACCACCAAAGTTGGCGTAATTATATCCTGGGCAGTGGCCGAAATTCCCATATTATTTAATTTTTCCACATATTTTGCAATGCTTTTGCTAGTGTTGTTTGTAAAAAATAAATATTGCCCACCACTTTCGCGTATTTGCTGTAAAAAGTGATGAGTCTCTGCAAAAAGCCTGTTTCCCAAATAAAGTGTACCATCCATGTCTAGCAAGAAAAGTTTCTTCATACATTTAACCTCACAACTCACGTTTAACCACCCCGCCCCTACGGGGCGGGGTGGTAGCTCCGCACTCTACAAATATTTTCTCAAAACATCAGTCAAACTAATTTCCGCACCATCTACGCTATTGTAAAACCGCACAGCCTCGTCATTTTCTGCCATATGCAAAAAATACTCCCCAATACCCATGCCAGTTAACATTTCTTCCATTTGAGAAAACAAAAACTGCGCCACGCCCTGGTGTCTGTGCTCTTTCAACACATAAACCCAATCTACATAAACCTGTAAATTTCCACCAAAAGAAAAGCTGGATATTATAGAAAAATCCAGCCTTCCAATTATTTTATCATTATCCACACACATCAAACAGCGTGCGGGAGAGAACTGCGGGTTGCGTAGCGCAGCTTCCGTATCTTTATGAAACTGCGCCGCGTCAAAACCTTCCATAAAAATATCTGGCTCGGTTTCACGCGCTTGCTGCTCAAATTCAACCAACAATTCAATATTTTCAAGTGTCAATATACAAGTAGTCATTACGCCAATGTCTTGTGAGTTTCTTTCAATTGCTCCACAATTTTTAATTTTTGCGGGCACTTCGCTTCGCATACTCCGCATTCGATGCACTTGTCCGCACCTGGGCTTTTCACCCATCCGCCACCACGCAGCATATCTTGATACGTACCCTTTGCGTGATCGGTTAGCCCGTACACTTTGTGGCTGTTCATAATGCCAAAAATATGCGGGATGTTAATTTCCTGCGGGCATGGCAAGCAGTAGTTGCAAGATGTGCAATACAGTTGAGCAAGTTTCTTATTCTCTTCCATCATTTTGTTAACAGTATCCAACTCTGCGGCAGAAAGGAAGTCTTCGCGAGAAGCAACTTTCGCATTCTCCTCTACCATGGCCATGGTGCTCATGCCGGAAAGAGAAACGTCTACATTCGGGTTAGCCAATACAAAACGCATAGCCATTTCCGCTGTGCTGGCTGGTTTCTCTTTCAGCAAGCCACGAATAACTTCACTTGGCGTACCCAAGCGACCACCGCCAACAGGGCCCATAACTATTGTACCCAGGCCTTTTTCCTTACAGTACGCGATATTGTCTTCATTAGAACGGTCTAGCAAATTGTATTGGATAAGAACAGACTCAAACCTGCCGCTATCCACAATTGGACGCAAATTTTCCGCAGAGTCATGGTATGAGAATGACAGGTGCTTGATTAGACCCTGCGCCTTCGCGCGTTCTGCCGCTTGCAGTGGGCCATCGGTTAGCTTTTCCCAGCCACGGAAACCATCAAGGCCTATCCCCCAGAAGTGGTAGAAATCAATATAGTCCACATCCAGGTTTTTCAAAGACTTTTCAAGCCTGCCCATCCAGTCGTCAGCAGATACGTTTTCAATCGGGTTCTTTGTTGAAACATAAACCTTGTCGCGGTAGCCTTTCAAAGCACGGCCAACTGCGCCTTCGCTCTTACTATCGCAGTAGTAAGGCGCGGTGTCTATGTAATTGACACCCAAATCAAAAGCCCGCCGTATCATAGGAATAGCAAGGTCGTCATCTATCTCGCGCGCGTCGCCTTCGCCGCGCATGGGCAAGCGCATTGCGCCAAAACCCAGGTTAGACATTTTTATGCCTGTTTTGCCAAAATCGTTATACTTCATATTATACATTCCTTTCTACAGAAAAGGCGCGCAGGATAAACACCCAACACGCCTTTAACCAGCCACTACGCTTGTGCGGCCTTGTTAATCATTTTTGTAAGCCTTGATTTTTTACGTGCTGCTGTGTTTTTATGATAAACGCCTTTGGAAGCAGCTTTATCAATTGCTGCTAGTGCCTGTAGTAGGTACGCGTTTGCGTCGCCTGTACCGGCGGCGGTAACTACCTTTTTAATAGCAGTTTTGGTTGTGGATTTAATATGCTTGTTACGCGCTTGTTTTTTTGCAGCTACACGGATTCTTTTTTGTGCAGATTTAATATTAGCCAAGATTTTTCACCTCCTTACACTTTCACTGGGTAGTGTAGCAAAACAATAAAGAAGAGTCAAGTTTTTCCATCGCCTCTACTTAACAAAATCGTAATATAATTATGGCACAAGAAAAAGGTAAAATCCATAAGCAGCAGGTAACATCCCCCTACCCCAAGGCATATGATATGCATAGCTTCCTATTATATACATATGAATTTTCATAAAAAACGCGTAGCAAAAAAATTCAACTGGTAACCAGATCCAACCAGTTGAATTTTGCATGCCGCAAAGATTCGCAATATTTATTAACAAATTACAAATTTTTTAGAAATCTATTGCAATATAAGAAAATATGGTGTATAATTCGTTCATCTCAAACAAATTCAGCATTATTGCGACAATATTCACGCAAACAACATCAAAATATCGCATTTGACGCAAGTTGGCCTAAGTATTTACGCAAATTTGCCGCAAATTTTATCTAAAAAAACACTTGCAATTATTAAAAAATTGTTTTATACTTTGTAACATAATCGAAACTTAATATTTTGCCCCACAAACTACTGGTTTATACCTAATATTATCATTTGCACTCGATTGTAACCATATTGCTACAATCGAAAGGAGATAAGTCATGAGGAAATCAAGCAAGGCTTCCGCTAAAAACTACAAACTTCATATTCGCATTATTGCCCTCTTGTTGGTGTTGGCTTTGGCCGCTGGTCTTATGCCAGGCAACAGAGCAGAGGCAGTACAGCTATACCTAACCAACACATATGGCGAGAGGGTGCTTATTACATTCGCCCCCATCGCATTCGAACCAGAGGTACAGGCTTCTATAAATGATAGCAACCTTACATTCGCAATGTACGTTGCAGCCGAGTTGGAACGGTTCGACTTTGGCGGTGGCGGTGGTGGTGGTGGCATTCTCCTCCCCCCTATCGACAATGACAACGATGATGACGATGACTACGCCAATGGTAACGACGACGATGGTAACAATGACGAAGACTCTTGCCCATATTGCTATGATGAAGAGTACTGCATCTGCGAAGAGGAAGACGAAGACCGCTGTCCATACTGCAACAATGAAGAGTATTGCATATGCGAAGAAGAGTATGGCGATAGCGGCAACGAAAACGACGGTAACGACGAACATAATATAGATGATGAAAACGACGACGAGCCTCACGACAACCAACCAGGCGATAACAATAACAACGATGAGCCAAATGACGAAGAACCAGGCAACGACAATAACGACAACCCCTACGATAACGAACCAGGCGACTATAATAATGAAGAACCAAATGACGATACGCCTTCTGATAGCGACAATAACAACTACGAACCAAATGATGAGCAACCGTCCAATGAACAGGACGAACCAACAGTAGAAGATCCTATCGTGGAAGAACCTCCAGTACAAGAAGAATCGGACAACCAAGAAGAACCCCCAGCAGAAGAGCAACCCGAAGAGCCTTCACCAGAAGAACCTCCAACACAAGATGCCGACCCTACTTACGGCTTCTTCTCTCCAATCGGCCTTGGCCTAAGTGGCCGCATGGCACTAGGTCAAGCAATACCGGGCATACAACTAAGCAATTTCATAGATAACGACGAAATAAATAACGAAGAAACTGATAACGAAGAAGATGACCACTCCCCAAGCGTTCCGGAAATGCCAGTCTTACCAAACATTCCACAAATGCCGGAACAACCAGATGAACAAGAAGAACCAGAAACTCCTGAAGAGCAAGAAACCGAAGATGAAGAAGAGGAAGAACCCGAAAACGAGGAAGAAGAACAAGGGGAAGAGCAAGAAGAAGAACCCGAAACCAACAACCCACCACCCAATGGCGACAATGGCGGCGGAGACAACAACATCTTCCTTCCACAGCCAGATGAAAACACAGCTCACCTAACAGCCTGGTGGTATCAAGACGGCGTTAGACGTGCAGACATGGGTTACACATTACTAGATATCCACGACTGCCCTCACACAATTGCCGACTTCCAAAGGGTACAACTACATTTTGCCACACCAACAGCAGCTGACACCGGTCTTTGGACACTGCGTGTGTATATGAACAATCAAAATGTTAACCTAGACCCCCTATTTCATTCTTTCATGGATGACTACTTTGCTGCACCATCAAACACTGTATATGTAGAAAGTCCATACCAAATGGATTTGACTGTGCACGAGTTTTTTGCAGCAGAGCCTAGCGACGTTGTGCATTTTTCGCCAATCCTTTTTCCAGAAGAAGTTAATCTTAACTTTGGCGGCCACGCACGTATGTACATGGGCTTCTATCACACACACTCAACCACACCAAGAGAATTGGAGTTATGGTGGTATCAAGATGGTAGACGCCGTACAGATTTGGGTTCTACATTGGTAGAGTCAATACCAGTATGTACAACACCGGAAGTTATAATAGAGCGCGTTGAAACCTACCGTGAATTTGAGCGATACGAGTATATAGAATCCGAACGTTTTGAAATGCAGCCATACGAAGAAACTCGTTACCGCGTACCTGCTGGTAGTGGTACAATCGCTGCTTTTGACATGACACTTGACAACATACACAACGAATATGTTGAACTGGAACAATACACTGTACTCACAGAAAGATTAGTGTCTGTACCATACCTAACTCGTCAATATTTCACAGAGCGTGAATACTACTACGAATATGTAGAAATCGAATATGAATGTCTTTGCATTGTACTCACCCAAGTAGAGCTGGAGTTCTATTCTGTTGAACTAACAGACGAAGGTGAATGGACACTGCGCGCATTTGACGGACTATACTTCTACGAAAGCCCATATGTAACAAGTGTAAGCATCAATCAAGAAATTGGTATTACCCCAGCCAGTTTGTCAAGGGGCTTAATAGGCTTTACTCCATTTAGTGAAGTAGTTGTGCCAGTTACCGACCGCCAAGATATGGTTGACGCGCTTACAAACAACCCAAGTGCCTCTCCACTTGTTTGGGAACTGACCACAGACATTATACTAGACCAGCAAATACAGATACCGGCAAACCGATACGTTCACGTTCGTTCAGACAACACAGCAAACATACGTACATTATCCACGGTAAATAACAGACATTTCGAATTGCTGGTAAACAATACCTCAACTGGTAATGCTGGGCGCATTACAATAGGTGAAGCAGGCAACACCGACCTAACCGCTAACCGTAATCTAATTGTTTTACAAGGTGGCGCACCACACGGTGGTCATGGCGGTAGTATTACCACTGGTTTTAACAATAACCCCCTTAGCCCCGATTATGGCGCAAGGATAGTTATGTGGGGTGGTACAATCCGTGGCAACTCCGTAACCGGTACAAACCGCGGCGGCGCAATACAGCTAGGCCACGGCGCATCTTTTATCATGCACAACGGTCTTATAACTGACAACCAATCTATTATACTTGGTGGCGCAATCTCTGGCCAAACAGGTACAACAATAGGACAGCGTCACCATATCCACCTTTATGGTGGTACTATTACTGGCAATCGTCAAACAACTGGTATGTCAACACCTGGCGGCAGTGCTAGTGGCAACGGTGGCGGCGGTATAGCCATGACAGGTAGTGGCTCTACCATTACAATACATGGCGGAGCAGGCTGTCTTTGCAGCCCAGGCGGGTGTAGTGATATACCCGTGATAATATCAGATAACTTTGCCGCTGGGCATGGCGGTGGTATATATTTCGTACGCGCCAACGGCGCACTATACGAACCTGACACTCTCGCTCCATCATCCCTAAACAAACTAACAATTTATGGCGGTATCATTGGCAGCCATGATCCAAATGACCCAAGCACTGGCAACATAGCCCGTGGACATGGCGGCGGTATATTCACATACCGTGGCACAAACATTACAATACACGATGTTACAATCAGAGATAACATAGCTGGCTACAACCCACCATCATCTGCTCGCCTCAACGCTACAGGGCGTGGTAATGGTGGCGGCATGGTGGTCTTTAACCCCAGTGGCAGTACCACAATGGAGTATTTACGCCACAGCAATATTATAATACACAACGCTACAATAACCGGAAACACAGCCCGTGGCGCACGCTTAACATCGAACTTAGGCGTTGGGTATGGTGAAGGCGGCGGTATGTATATAGGGCGTAACGCCACACTGTATATTCACAATGCAACCATTTCCAATAACACTGCCCAAAACAACGGCGGGGGAATTGCAACCAGCAGAGTGCAACATGATAACGGCATTATAAATGGCGTTCTAACTCCACCAAGTGCAATGTCACCTCCACAAGTTCCTGGTGTAGACAACACAGCCTGGATAACAGTAACCATACGCAATATAAACGTAAACAATAACGTAGCAGGTGTTTGCGATGTTGACCCTGACTGGAGCAATCCCCTCGTTGGAAACAGCCATAGGATAAGCATGAATTTGGGGGGTGGTATCTTCCTTGGTCATGCAACAGATTTCACAATGCACCGCGGCAGTATCGTAGAGAACCTCGCCGTTTCGGCTTCTTCTGGCAGCGGTGGCGGTATAGCAACCGAAGCCAGTAATACCCTCGCTTCAGCAAACTTCAAAAGCGGAACACTTGTAACAATTTACGAAGCTGATATTTCACGCAACGTAGCAAACGGAAACAGGCCTCTGCCACCATATACAAATAGAAATTCTCGTGGTCAACCATTGTCAGCTGGTGGCGGCATTCTAATGCAAGGCTTCCACTCTGTTCTAACTATTTTCAACAACGTAGTAATTGCAGACAACGAAGCAGCCCAAGGCGGCGGTGTAGCTCTAAGAGATAACCAACACCCTGCGGTACCGGTAGCTACAAACCCTCAATTACGCGGCGGTGGCGTAACATTTAATATGTACGGTGGTCAAATCCTTCGCAACTACGCATTTGTAGACCAACCTCGCCTAGCATCTGATAATAGTTCTCAAGAAGGCACGTATGGTTGGAATGGTGGTGGTGGCGTATTCCTAGGTCACTGGTCACTCTTTAATATGCACGCTGGCCAAATAAACCACAACCGCGCATATATCCGCGGCGGTGGCGTGCTACTTCAACGTCATCAAAACGCATCTGGCACTGTATTTAATATGTTCGGTGGCGAAATTGCCTACAATATCTTACCACTTGTACCAGTGCATTATATCCATCAAAGAGACGGTGGAAACCCCGATCAAGCTGTAAGCTATCTTAACGTATGGGGCTTAAACCAATTACGTGGCGGCGGTGTATTAGTAACCGGTCGTACAAGCGAATTTAATATGTACGGCGGCGAAATACACAGCAACCAAGCGGGCTACGGTGCAGGTGTACGTGTAGAGTTTGCAGGCTCTATAGATAGCGTAAACCAAGCTGGGGCACAGGAGGGCAACCCAAACCGCTCCAATCCACCACATCCAGAAGCAGGCGCAAGGTTCAACTTTGTAGCCGGTAATATCCGCAACAACCTGGCTCGCTCTACTGGTGAAGCAGGTGGCGGCATTGGTATAAATATCTTCACAAATCTATATCTACATGGCCCGGGCACAATCGCAATCCCAAGCACACCAATGCCTGGCTCGTGGAATGCAGATAGTCCCCTTTTCCGAGGTGTCAGCGATGCTGCTCCTAACTTCCCAAATATCGACAACAGGGCACACCCAGCATATTACGCACAAAAATCTCCAAATCGTACACACCCACTTGCAGCACCAGGCTTACCCGCTCAAATGAACGGCCAAACTCACCAAGGCGCACGCATCGTTGGTAACATTGCTCACGGTCAAGGCGGCGGTATAGCAACATTTGGCACATCAATTGACCCGCCCCATAGAGACGGCGGACAACGACCATTCAGAACACCCGAAAACGCAGTTTATCGCGGCGCACGCATAACAATGTTCGGTGGCGAAATTACACATAACGCATCCCGCGAGTTCCACACAGGCAACAGAATAGGCGGCGGCGGCGTGTATATGTCTGGCACCGGTACTGTTTTCGATATGCGCGGCGGTGTAATTGGCAACAACGCAGTAGGTCATCTTGGCGGCGGCGTAAGAGTAAATCAGGGTACATTTATACTAAACGACTTACATCCAAACCAAGATGCAACACGTATCATAAACGAGGGTATTTTAGGGGAACGCAGTTATCATTTTATAGCATCATCTGTGCGTCATAGCATACCAAGTGATAATCAGCCTTGCAGGAACGACGACTTAACGTTCCGAAATAACCTACAAGCTGTTTCGGCAATGAATATCAACCCCGCGATGCTATACCCATTTTTCAATACCGGTAGCAGGTTTACCGTACCACGTTTTGAAACAGAAGCCGAAATCGAACAGTTCTTCGGACGCTATTCAAGGCTTCTGCCTGGCACACCATCGGCATCAACAGGTGTTTGGCATGATACAAACGCAAACTTCTACAACAACCCATCCATCCGTCACAACTATGCACACAACCATGGCGGCGGTATAAGCCTTCGCCCACACGGAAATTTAACTAGCAGTTGGCCAGATACACCTTTCCGTACACATTTAGATGTACACAGTGGTGAAATTTTCCGTAATATAACCCGCTCAAACGGCGGCGGTGTAAATGCCGAATTAACAGTTGTAAACATGGACGGTGGTTTTATTCACTGGAACACTGCCCAGGGCTTAGGTGCTCTGCAGGGCGGCGGCGGTATTTTCATGAGGGATTATCGCTCTAGGTTTAATATGTCAACAAGAAGAGATTCGACTGTTACCCAACTCAATGAACTCAATGAAACCGCACACACAGGCACAGCTATCACTCCTGTTAACCGTAACAGTCTGGATTTTAACTTCGGTACGATAGCAAACAACACAGCCAACAGCGGTGGCGGGCTTATGCTATTTAATGGACAGTTCCGTATGCACAACGGCCTGTTCTGGAACAACGAAGCAACTGGCGCACCACGTGGGCCAGAGTTGCGAAATGGCATTGCGCGTACACCACGCCCGCCAGTGTTTACAGGCTGTACAGATCTTTGTAGCGATTGCGATTTCTTCTGTCGCCAAGGACAAAATCAGCACTGCCTCCCCGAATGTTTACCTACACAGTGTGTAACGGGATGCATTAGACGTCCATTAAATTGTCTTCCATCATGTGTACAGTGTGACCCACTTGAATGTGCTGACAATTGTAGCCTACACTGTAGAGTGTTCTGCCGTAGGGGCGTTGCCGCATCGCCGTGGGTAGGTGGCGGTGGTGGCGCATGGATAAATACCACAGGCCAGCAAGCATCTATAAACATGACAAATGGCACGTTCTTGCGCAACTACGCAACAGGCGACGGTGGCGCAATATTCGCTAACCCAACACACGCACATGACCCGCTACCAACAGACACCTATACAAACGTTATAAACACCATGGGTACATTCTTTACACTCCCAGCCAACTACGACGACACTCCAGCATCCATAGTATGTCCTCACGCAAACTTAGCAAGGCGTCGCTCACGTTCACCTTCTAACCATCTCGATACTGATTGGTGGCGTTTCCTAACCAACGACTATATCAACTACTATCGCGAACTTCACGTTTTCTTCGACTTTAATGGTGGTTGGTCACCTGCCCCGTTTGTGCGCTCTCCACATTTGCTGCAGCCTCCTGGCTCACACCCATGTGGCGCAACACTTACCGGCAGATGCCCAGTATTAAACCTAGGCGAAGGCTGCACCGCAACCGAGTGCTTCTGCTGTAACATTGACAGATGTCTTTGCGATGTACACGAAGTTTTCACAGGCGATCAAATTTTACCACAGTTCGGCTCGCCTGCACGTACACCAATACGCATAGTGCCCGAACCTGTAAAACCTTGGCACGTATTTCTCGGCTGGCGTCAACAATATGATATGCAACAAGCATATAGATGGGTAGATAGAGAGGTATGGGATCCGGACTATAACGATGGCGCAGGTGGCTATGTCATGATGCCTGTACAAGTCCTTATCTACGATGAATATTGCGATTGTTGTGGCGAATTCGGCGTAGTACCACGTATGACTGGCGTATTCCGAATGATACAACGCTGGTGCGACGAAGCAGGCGGCTATATCGAAGACTACCTACTAAAAACCTGTGACGACGTAAGAGCATGGCACGTACGCTATAACTCAACCTTTGTAGCACAATGGATACCGGATATGACGCAGGTTACAGTAGAAAAACGTGTATCTGGCCTTATGGCAAACACGACGCAGTACTTCGACTTTGTAGCTGTTTTCACAAAACTACCAGGTTGCGACTGTACTCGTAACAACGTTAATCAAAACACTTGTCCACACCCATCGGCATCAGCTTGTCTTTGTGTAACTATGCCTACTGGCTCGGTAGCTCATCACTTCCGCCTACGTCACGGCCAAACAATATCTCTCCCAGTGTGTGTATTCACAGAGGTTCGCGTTTACGAGTTTGATCCCGTGTACTACGATACCGTTATAGACATAATTTCTACAGACTACACCGCTGCAACTATACCTCACTGCCCAGACCCAAATAACTGTGACGATTATCCGGACTGTCTCCCAGAAATTTGCGGAACTTTAAGGATACTAACGCCGACAGAAAGAATCATCGACACAGAACTCGGCAGAGACTCTGGCAACCACAACGCGGTATTCCTCTTCCCCGAACGCCTTGCAGGCCGCGGAGATGTTACAGTTCGCGCACTTGAGCACGGTACACGGTTTGTATTTACCAACGACCGCGACGGCGTACCACCAATGAGCGGCTTTGTCGGCACAAGCACCGGCGGCATTATGGTTGCGCTGGGCGCAACACTATCAGTACTTTCCATAGCCTTCTACATCTCAAAACGCCGCCGCAGGCACGACTACCAATAAGCAACAAAAAAGGAGGTGGCAACAATAGCAGAACATCCACCCCAAATGCCACAACCACAACAACCGCCACAGCAGCCACCGCAGCCTACACAACAACGTTATATGCAGCACCCGGGGCAACCACCCCCAGGGGCGCAACAGCCACAACAACACGTGCACCCGCAAGCCCGTCACCCCCTACCCCACCCCACACACCAGCACCCACAACATCCCCAAGCGGCAGCACGTCCTATGCACCCACACCCACAGCAGCCTGGCCACCCTCCACAACACCCCCACTACCTTGGCCAACCACACCCACAAATGATGCAGCGTCGCCGAGTTCCCAAGAAAAAACGTCCTTCAGTTTTTAAAGAACTTCGCGGCCTGATAATAAAAATTGTGGTAATGCTTCTGCTGGTTGCACTAACGTTCACATTTGTTTACGGCGTACACTTTGTGCCCGATGCCCATATGTCACCCAATGTAAGAGATGGCGATGTGGTGCTTTTCTTCCGCCATGCCCGCGACTACGATATAGACGACCTACTGCTCCTTAACTTTGAGGGGGAGCGGATAGTGCGGCGTGTTGTAGCCCGCGCAGGCGACTCGGTAAACATCACTAGCCAGGGTTTGATAATAAACGGCGCGGCAGTAAGCGAGCCGCTGGTATCTGGACAAACGTTTAGGCTGGAAACAGAAGTAGAGTTTCCCCTTACTGTAGGGCCTGGGCAAGTTTTTGTACTGGGCGATGCAAGGGAAACAGCAATAGACAGTCGGGCGTTTGGCCCGATATATGCAAGAGACACACTTGGCACGGTTATCACGGTCATCCGCAGACGCGGAATGTAACCGTTATAATATAAGCATACCGAACCTAGTTCATACGCAGCCTGTCATTCTGGGGGCTACGCCTGTCATCTAAGGCCTGACCCGGAATTGCACGTGCAGTCATGCGCACGTACTAATTTCAATTCGAAACCTTGATATGTATATTTTTTTCCACCGGCTTTAGGGTGGAAAACAAATGTGCATGGCAAGGATTGAGAATGGAATTAGTAGAAGATCCCGGCGTCAAGTCCGGGTGATAAGGCTTGAGACAAGAAACAGGCGGATGCAAAATAATCTCTAGGAGGAGATCACATGTTAAAGAAAGTAAGTAAAGCACTGGCTATCATCGTTGCCGTAGTAATGGTTCTAACAATGATGCCTCTCACACTGCAAGCTGGCGAAACACCAGAACCACCACCAGCTCCAAGCGGCCCTGGCCCTGACGTAGAAGGCTATCGCGACCCTGGTATTTGGGATGGCGTAGAAGATGGCACACTACGTGGCGACATTGGCGCAATCCGTAAAGTGTTCCGTGTACCTGCTGGTACAGAAATTCCTGAAGCACGTTTCTACTTCCAACTGCAATTGCAGTATGTAGAGCGCGGCAACCCACGTGAGTTTGTACACGTAGACGACCTTGACGATTGCGAAATTGCCCTGCCGTATGAAGATACTGCTGGTCAAGATGGCAACCCAGGTAACTTCATCCGCTACGTTGTGTTTGACAGTGAAGAAACAGGCACCAACGTTGCCGACCATGGTGTACCCGAGTACACAATTGGTAACAATGTTGTAAACGGCCAACTACGCGGCGAATCTGGTAGCCTTATTCTTCAAAACCCAGGCGGCCTAGGCGCACCATCTGACCGTTACAACTGGGCAGAAGTTGCACTTGACCTAGACAACATCACATGGCCACACACAGGTGTATTCGTATTCCGCGTGTTCGAGCATCATGGTACAAATGCTCCTGCACTAGAAAACGACACATGGGTATACTCTACAACAATGTACTACCTATATGTGTATATTTCAGCCAACAATCCTTGTAACCAATGTGAAGACTGCGTTTACTACTGTATGAACGACGAGCTTGGCGTACTAGGTATCGTTTCTCAAATGTCTGTAAGAAGAGCACCTAACAATGAGGACCTAGCAGCCGAATGTGACCGCCCTTATTGTTGCGGAAACATAAGAGGCAGATGCTGTGGCGAGGAACCACTTTGTCTACTTGGCGAATGTAACAGCGGCGGCAGACCTGCTGTGGCTGCTATGCCTGCTGTGCCATGTGAAGATCCTCACATGACTTTTGACGAAGACTGTTCCGACTGTATTCCAGCACGTCCAGCAGTGGATGCAGTAGCACCTTGCCCAGAAGCATGTCCTGATTGTGACACGCTATGTGACGCTTGTTACGAAGCAAAATCTGACGCAACACGAGGCAATTCAGACATGGTTTTCCGTAACGACTTTATCCGCGACGAAGAGCCTTGGAATCCAAACGACCCAAACAACCGCCCTTGGGATCCAAACGACCCAGATGGCGACGCTCCTTTCTATGTAGGTAAAATCGTACTAGGTAACATGGGTAATACAATTGACGGTTATTTCAGCATGAACCTAGTGCTAAATTTGCCTGACTTGTTGAACAACCAGTTTGTTCACCAATGCGCACCACCAGTTGGTTGTCGCGAAGATGCAGCAGACGATGAATGTGAAATTTGTCCACCATACGAAACTGCATGGGAACCTGGTCAATCTTTCTGCTACTTTGCAGACTGGTGTTGTGAAACCCCAGGTAGCTGCTGTCCAAACGCTACCGTACCTGTAGCAGATCACTATTTTGGCCAATCTGTTGCTTGTGCACAATGCTACAACCATATGTTTGAATACTTGCATGCTTGGATTATTAACCCAGATGGCACAATTGCTACACCAGCAAACGACCCTGGTAGCTTCGAAGATTTAGTAGATGAAGACGGTACTACAATGCTTCAAACAGGCATCACTGTAGAAGCAAGTGGCCGCATCGTAATTGAAGTAAACTTTACCGACAATCAAAGTAGTATCGAAATCGACTTCCACCTACGTCACCTACAACGTTTGGTATTTGAAAGAGTTCCTTATGGCTCAACACACAGAGTTTATGAGCGCTTTGTACCAAACTATGAGCAATCTGGTGTTTACACATCTGGTGGTAACGTATCTCAACGTCAATATCTAGTAGGCTCTGGCAACTTATACGTTTATCGTCTACGCTGCCTATGCGACCAAGAAAATCCTACCGCATGGAGAAATGGTTCTTGGGCAGAGCGCAATAACGGTCTAACCCATCCACATGCAGACTGGTGTTATTGCGAAGAGTTTGTACTAGTAAGTGAAATTCAAAGAGGTTGTAATGGCGCGAACTGTGACGATGAGTCTTGTCATGTATGTGATGCCCCTGACGCACTTAACAGCGTAAGAATTACCAACCAACGTAACGAAGACCCTCCGATGGGTGTGTTCATGAGCAACCTACCATTTATCGGTCTTATGGCTCTTGCTGGTATCGCATTCCTAGGCTACATTGCCCTAAAAATGCGCAAAGATGAAGATGAAGACGAGTTTGAATACTACTATTCATAATCTCTAAACACCAACCCTCTGCGGCCCCGGGGTTTACCCCGGGGCTGTGGGTTTGGTTGAACGTTGAAGGATTGGGTATAATGACTAGTATTAAAACGAAAGGGGCGACCCAAGTGCAAGCAAGGGCATACGAAGGTTATTTTGAAGATGGCAAATTTTTCGTAGGTGGCAAACAGATGCATATACCAGAACGCCGCAAGGCTTTTGTAACTGTGCTTAACGAACCTGCAAAAAATGAACAATCACCTTTTGAGTGGCTTCAAGAGTTACATGAGTTACTAGACAAGTCGGGCAACGATTTGCTTGATATGAACGATTTCCCCCGCTTCCAAATGGGACGTGAGCCTGTTGTTTTTTCAAATGAGGAATAGCCAATGACATATGCATTAGATACAAATATTATTATCCACTATATAAACCGTTGCTCGCGCACAATGGCTAACTTCGACGATGAAATTTTGAAACGAACAAAAATGGTAATACCACCTATAGTTGATTATGAAGTAATGCGTGGGTTCTATGATAAACCCTCTCCAAGTAAACAAGCAGTATATGAAAAAATTCGTTCAATGTGTCCAGTTGTAGAGTCAGACATTTCAATATGGGAACACGCAGCCTACATTTGGGCAAGGCTAAAAAATCTGGCATCACAATTGGTGATGCTGATATAATTATCGCTGCTTATTGCATTGTGAACAACTTCACTCTTCTAACACAAAACACAGCGCATTTTTCGCATATAGATGAACTTGCCTACAAAACCTTAGTATAAAATTACATAACCCAAGAAAGGAGGACACACCATGGAAGCAACAATGGCAACAAAAGCTGGATTAAAAGCAGTGCGTTTTGTAGATGGTGCTATAAATACTGCCATACTTGGCGCAATATTGTTACTATTCGCCTTTGGTGTGTTCGCACTATGGGATACGCACCAAATACACGCAGTTGCTTGCTCTTCGCGTTATGCGCGGTACAGGCCTACCGATGAAGATGGCGGCGGCGTGTCTTTCCTAGGTTTACAGGAAATGAACCCCAACGTTTTTGCATGGGTAACAGTTTTTGGCACGAGTATTTCTTACCCGGTGGTGCAGGGGCGTGACAATATGCAGTACGTGCACCAGGCTGTAGATGGCAGCCGATCACTTGCAGGAGCAATATTCTTAGATTATCGAACACCCAGGGATTTTTCCCACATAAATAACGTAATACATGGCCATATGATGCGCGGTAACATAATGTTTAGCGAACTGCATTATATGCGAAATTGGGACTACTTTTACGAGCGACGATATGGTACACTATTTTTTGACGGACGAGAGCATGGCATTGAATTTTTTATGTACACAAACGTACATGCACATGAACGGGAAATTTACAGACCTTTTGTAAGAACAGACGAGCACAAACAGCACCACATAGATGCACTACTTGAAATGGCAATCCACCTCCGCGAAGATGTGGAGATAACTATAAATGATAGATTGATAATACTATCGACCTGCCAACGCGGCGCAGGCGCAGCTGGGGCAGATGGGGCGTCCCACAGGCGCGAGGTTTTTGTTGGACGACTGATAGACTATGTACCGGAAGATCCATTTTACATCCCAGAGGGAGAACGCCCTGCATTGCCAATGTTGGCAAGGATAGATTCCTTGCCAAATATGTGGGCCATACTTGGAGATTGGGGGCAATTTATAATTATGTCAGCACTATTTTTATCACTGTTTGTAGGTAGCGTAATATTTATAGGCAAAAAGAGTGTTGCCGCCTTTGGCATCATATTCTTGCTTACTATTGTGTTTTCGCAAACCGCCAACGCTAACGATGATGGTTATTACGAATATAATCCAGATATCTTTCCAGTGCGCGTAGCTATTCCAATAGTTCAGGAAGCACCGGATGGCTTAACTATCGATTATATGTTTACACCAATACTGGGCGAAGGCTTGGAAGACATTGAATTTTCCTTGACAGGTGATGCTCGAAGGATTATGGGGCCTTTTAACGTATATCGCCCTGGCAGGCCTGCACTTGTTTTTGAAGTATATGCTACTAGCCCCGATAGGCCAAACACTTACATCGACCGTAACAGATTTAGGATTGAAGTTACTGTTTTTGCGGATGGCAGAACCTATACTACCGTTTATATTTATGATGGAGATGGAGTTTGGCTAAAAATAGAAGAAATGCCTTACTATGAAATTGACGGCAGAATATTTTTTGGCGCGTTCTTTGTACATGAAGAGGATGATGAACCAGAGCCACCACCTCCACCACCACCACCACAGCCTCCAACACCACCGCAGCCTCCAATACAGCTACCGCCACAAATACCACAACCACCGCCACCCCATACTCCACAACCACCTAGCCCACAACTTCCTTTGGTGCCACGGCGTCCGCAGTTGCCTATAGTGCAGCAACCGCCAGAAGATCTACCACCGCCACATATTCCGCAAGTTCCTTTGCCTGATGCACCTCCTGGTTTTGATCCGCAACAGCCTCCAGTAGTATATATCCCCGCTGTGCCACCGTGGGTAAGCCCACAAACAGGCGACAACAACAGCCCTGTTTTATGGATTGTAATGTTTGTATCTTCCAGCATTATGATGGTAATACTAGCAATTGTTAGCGGTATACGCACTAAGCGTCGTAAAAAATTACAGAGGGAGATTGTACATTGAACTGGGAAAAAACCTTGCTGTTAGTGGCATCGATATTGCTGGTTACGGTTATGATGTATAGTGGCTACAGGTTGGTGGAAATAAACTACCACCGGTCTAACGAGCAAGAGTTGCATGGTATGTTATTGGCGTATCGCCCAACTTTGCAGCCAGTTACGGTAGCACTAGCACACGAACCAGACAACGAGGAATATATACCATGGGGCAGTATTACCCCACCGGGTAGCACTGTCATAAACCCAACTATTGTGCAGTTACAGGAAACCCATCCAAGCGTTGTCGGGTGGATGACCATACCAAACACCAGGATAGACCACCCTTTTGTACAGCGGCCTGATAACGTTTTTTATCTTGACCATGATATAAACCACGAGCGTTCGCCATCTGGCACTGTTTTTATGGACTATCGCAATTTACCCGACTTTACAGAGTTCCATACACTGGTGTATGGGCATAATATGCGTAATGGTAGTATGTTTGGCACATTGCGTGAGTTTTTAAGCCGCGATTTCTTTATTGCCAACAGAGACGGATTTGTATTTTTGCCATATGCAACATATGAGTTTGATGTATTTGCAGTTGCGATAATTCGCCCCGATGATGGGATAATTTATGGCTTGCAAGTTGAAACTGTCGAACAGCGACAGGAGTTTATCGACCATGTACGTCGAGTATCTACCCATATTAGGCCGTATATGGACCCCACGCCGGATGATCGTTTTATAACACTTTCCACCTGCCGTAACGATGCGGCAAACTCGCGTGTTGTGCTAATTGGAGTTATTCGCGAGTAAATTTACAATTTAAGTAATCGCAATTATAAAAGTTCCGTCACCCTGAACTTGGTTCAGGGTGACGGAACTTTTTTTTGCCCAAAAATCACTATAACCAAACTTTATCTTGCCCCATGCGATTGATACTGTATAATAGAAGAAAACGATAGCGTAAAAAGGACGATATTAGATGAATAATAAAGCGTTATCCACACTGGAGTACCACACAATTATTGAAATGTTGGCAAGCCGCGCGGCATCGCCCATGGGCAAACAGCTTGCCTCAGAGCTTGTGCCCATGACATATATAAATGATGTGCAACGTGCGCAAAAGGAAACAAGCGACGCGCTAACCACTGTGCTGCAAAAAGGCAGCCTGCCACTGGGCGGGATTTTTAACATTCGCCCTGCACTGGCACGGGCGTTAATTGGCGGTACGCTTCTGGCAGAGGAGTTAATGCAGGTATCTGAAAGCCTGTATGTAGTGCGCAAGCTAATAACCTATGGCAAACCCCTGGGAAACGCGTCTTTAGAGGAAGAAAACGAGCCGTCGTGCCTGCTCCCCTACTTCGAAGGGCTAACATTGCTGGATGCCATGGAAAACGAGATAACCCGCTGTATAAAGCCGTCCGGCGAAATTGCCGACAACGCCAGCGTAAAACTGTCGGACATACGGCGAAGCATAACTGTGGCGCATAATAAGATACGCGACGCATTGCAGTCGGTAATACAATCTGCCCAATATAAAACTATGTTGCAGGATGCGATTGTTACCCAGCGGGGCGACCGTTTTTGTGTGCCTGTTAAGGCAGAGTTTCGCGGCTCGTTCCCTGGCATGGTGCATGACCAGTCTTCTACCGGGGCTACGGTTTTTATGGAGCCACTTAGCGTGGTAGAGTTAAACAACAAGATAAAGGATTTGCATTTTGAAGAAAAGCGTGAAGAAGAGCGGATTTTACAGAAGTTGAGTGCTTTAGTTGCAGAAAATGCTGATATATTGGAAGCGAACTTGCAGCAGATTACCCATTTGGATTTTGTGTTCGCAAAGGCGGAGTTGTCACTTGCTATGAAGGCCACCGAGCCTAAGTTCAACAACCGCCGTTTTGTGCATATTCGCAAAGGGCGGCATCCGCTTTTGAATGTGGACACCGTTGTGCCAACAGAAATTTACCTGGGCGGCGATTTTCATATGCTGCTTATTACTGGACCGAATACGGGGGGCAAGACAGTTTCGTTAAAGACGCTGGGGCTGTTTCAGTTGATGGGGCAAGCGGGTTTGCATATTCCGGCAGAAGAAAATTCCGAACTGGCTATTTTTGATGATGTTTTTGCCGATATTGGCGACGAGCAAAGCATTGCCCAAAGTTTAAGTACATTTTCTTCCCATATGAAAAATATCGTTGGCATTTTGGACGGGTTAAGCCACAACGCGCTAGTTTTGCTAGATGAATTGGGCGCGGGCACTGACCCGACCGAGGGCGCGGCACTTGCCATTGCCATTTTGCAACACCTGCGTGCGCGGCAGATACGTACTGCCGTAACCACCCACTACAGCGAATTAAAGCTGTACGCACTGTCCATGGAGGGCGTGGAAAACGCAAGCTGCGAATTTGACGTGGAAACATTACGCCCAACCTACCGCCTGCTGATTGGCATACCCGGCAAGAGTAACGCCTTTGCCATTGCCAAGCGGCTGGGATTGCCAGACGGAATTATAGACGAGGCGCGGCAGGTGTTAACCCAAAAAGACGTGCGATTTGAAGACGTGATAACCGACCTGGAAGCCAGCAAAAAAGCGGTACTGCTTGAGCAGGAGCGTGCCCAAGTGTACCGCCGCGAGGCCGAAAAACTGCGTGCAGACGTAGCGAGGCAAGAAGAAAAATTGCGCACGCAAAAGGAAAAAATGCTGCAAGATGCCAAGCGCGAGGCCATGAACACCGTGCAGCAAGCCCGCAAAGATGCGGATGAAATGATAACCAAAATGCAAAAAGAGCTACAAAACGCCAGCCAGCGTGAAATTGAAGAGGCCAAACGTAAAATGCGCGAGGGTTTGGCCGGGCTTGCGGATGGCATTGGCTTTATGGAAGAAAAGCCTTTCCGTACGCCGCCTGCTAACTTGCGGCGCGGGGATAAGGTGTTTATCCATTCCATGAACCAGACGGCCACTGTGTCCAACCCGCCTAATGCAGCTGGCGAGGTGCAGTTGCAGGCGGGCATTCTAAAAATAAAAGTGCATATTAGCGACTTGACGCTGGAGGAAGAGCAGCCGCAAGCCCTGCAGAAATTTGCGCCCAAGGCTGGCAGTGGCGGGTCTAAGATGAAGTCGCTCCATATTTCCACTGAAATTGATTTACGGGGGATGTTGCCGGAGGAAGCCACCGACGCCGCAGATAAGTATTTGGATGACGCGTTTTTGGCCAGTTTGGCTCATGTTACGCTTATACATGGTAAGGGCACGGGGGTTGTGCGCAACGCAATTCACGCAATGTTAAAGCGGCACCCCCATGTTAAGGAGTACCGCTTGGGTAAGTATGGCGAAGGCGAGGCCGGGGTTACTGTGGTTGCGTTAAAGTGATAAATAGTGCATAATGGTAGCATAATCTACCAAAAGCTAGGAGTGACATTATGGCACAGGTGAACATTAGAATGGATGATGATTTGAAGGAAAAAGCCGAAATTTTTCTTGAAGAATTGGGCTTTACATTTTCAAGTATTTTTAATGTTTTTATTAAGCAGGCCATCCGCGAAAGGCGCATACCATTTGATATTGACTTGCGAAGCCTTTCACCATCGACCGACTATCAGTTATCAAAAGCGGAACTTGTGCTTAGAGCAAGTGAGATGGAGCGCGGACTAAATACCACCACACGCGAACTCATTGAGGTGTCGGACGATGACTAAAGTTTGGCATGATAGGGCATGGGACGAATATGTATATTGGCAAAGCCAAGATAAAAGGACGCTGAAAAAAATCAACGCCCTTGTAAAAGATATTCAACGAAATGGATATAATTGTATTGGCAAGCCAGAGCCTTTGAAACATCAGTTGCAGGGCTGGTGGAGTGTCGAAATTGATGAAAAGAACAGACTCATATTCAAGTTATCCGGTGTTGGCGACAAAAAATCAATAGAAATCTTGGCGTGCAAGGGGCATTACGATGATAAGTAAACCCCAACTGGATACGCGTCCTCGCCTATATTTGAAAGTTGCACAACTAAATCAGAGCCGTTTGCCGCAAAGGTAAGCGGCTTTTTTGTATCCATGGCTCTCGCCTTTTCAGCCACAGCACCGAAGCCTTTTATTGTAACAGTGCTATCACCCGGTGGGAGATTGTCAAAAAACGCGTACACCTGCTCACCTTTTTGGGTGAAGTACAGGTCTGTGCCATTTTCTACTTTCTCATGCCTGCGGGTGTACGGGCGGGTGCTGTAAATGCCTTCGCCGTGCACATCCAACCATTCGCCCATTGCAAGCAGGCGGCTGGTTTGTTCTTCCTGTATAGTACCATCTGCGCATGGGCCCACGTTTATTAGTAGGTTGCCGTTGTTTGCCACCGTGTCAAGCAGTAGTGAAATCAACTTGTGCTTGCTCATAAAATGCCGTTCGTCTTCTTGTGCATTGTAGCCAAAGGACAGCCCCATGCCGCGGTTATTCTCCCACACATTAGTGAAATCACTCTCACCAAGTTGGTATTCACGGATGGTATAATCTTTCCAGAAGCCGCTAAAACGGTCGTTTACAATGCCTTCCGGCACATTATTGTAGTAATAGGCCATCAGCATTGGCAGGTCGGACATTCCTTTTTCCGGGTAGCCGATGTCGTTCCATAAAATTTCGGGCTTGAAATTGTCGATAAGCTCCATGTACTGGTTGTAGGCGTAGTCGGCGTAGGCATGGGTGCGGTTTTCGACCCAGTACATATCCCAGCCTTTGCCTATGCCGGTTTTGCTGTACTGCCAGTCTAAAATGGCGGAGTAGTACATTCCCAGGCGCATATCTTGTGCACGTACGGCGGCGGCCAGTTCTTTCATTAGGTCACGCTTTGGGCCGGATTTTACGGAGTTGAAATCTGTGTATTTGCTGTCCCACAGGCAATAGCCATCGTGGTGTTTGGTTACGGGCACAACGTAACGCGCGCCTGCTTTTTTGAATAGGGTCGCCCATTGGTTGGGATCCCATTTTTCGGCCTTCCACATATCAACAAAACCTTCGTATGGGAAGTCTGCGCCGTAGGTTTTTACATGGTGCTCGTAGGTTGGGCCTTCACCTAGGCGCATACCGTTTTGATACCACTCGGCGTACGGGTTGTTTATGTTCCAGTCTTCGCCCTCCGGGGCTGCGCCCAGTTCCCATGTGGGTTTGGCGAATGCAGGTACGGAGTACAGACCCCAATGGATGAAAATGCCCAGTTTTGCGTCCCGAAACCAGTCGGGGAGTTTGTGGGTGGATAATGACTCTAAATTAGGTGCAAACATCAATAATCACGCATCCTTTTCCATATATCCAGTATCATTTGATACCTGTGCGCCGGCATTCCGTAAAACGGTACATTGCTGGTGCAGAAAATGTATCCGCCGCCTGGCTTGCCGTGGGTCATGCAGTATTCTGCACTGGCGATAACTTCTTCATCTGTGCCTGTTTGCAGGGCGGCACAGTGTACGTTGCCCGCCAAGCAAACTCTGTGGCCGTATTTCTCTTTAATCAACTTTATGTCCATGCCCGCCATGGGGTCAATGGAATGCAGTGCGTGGGGCTTGCAGTCCACAAGCTGGTCGATTATGGGCATAATGTCGCCGTCGGTATGTTTGATTGTGTACATGCCGGCTTTTTTTGCCTCTTCGATTATTTTGGCCAGGTACGGCTGTATAAAAATGCCAAAATTCTCGGGAGAAAGAAATGGGCCGTTGTTGTAGCAGTAATCGTCGCACAGTAGACCAACTTCTACGCCTGCGTCGGCAAGGGCTTTGTTTTGTTCAATCGCCCTGTTCATACGATTAGTAGCGTCTTGGTGAAGGGCATCCGGGTCGTCTGCCATTTTGTAGGCGAAATCGTACATGGCGTCGCCGTCTGGTATGGAGAATGTACCGTCTGCATGGTAGCCCAGCATACGTTTACCGCCGCACAGCTCTAGTATTTTTTTGAATAAAAACTGTAACTCTGGCGCAAATTTTCCATCGCGGAAGTAGCCGATGCCATACGGGCCGGGCATAATTGCGTAGTCCAGCTGTTCGTACACATAAACATAGTCCTCTGCGTACTTGTTAAGCGCGTGCTCCCGCTCAAGTGGCGAGAGTTTGTTAATTTCTGTCGGGTGAAGCACCCCTGGCGCTAGACTCTTGCCAAACATTTCTTCCGCCAATTGAAATTCCAACTCAAATGTTGGCACTTGGTCGGGCTGCTTTAGGGTAAGAGCCGCGATTGCGCGTTCTTTTGGTGTCATAAAAACCTCCGTTGTTATGTTGTTTTCTTGCCTTCATTGTACTGGAAAGGCCGTGTACAGGCAACAAAATTTGCGGCAAAATATTTCAACTGGGGCGTGTAGCCACTATAAAAAAGTAAAGAAATATGTTATCCTGTAAACATGAAAATCACAGAAAGCCAATATGAAAGAATAAAACCCCATCTACCAGTGCAACGAGGCAGGGTA
>Ga0123355_10001005_pt1 | contig 39113 bp, 29 predicted proteins | sample TergutEmb28metaG_3_FD_89872 | JGI IMG/M metagenome (GOLD analysis project Ga0123355, IMG submission 89872) | Embiratermes neotenicus P1 segment gut microbial communities from Petit-Saut dam, French Guiana - Emb289 P1 | ecosystem: Host-associated > Arthropoda: Insects > Digestive system > Gut ...
CCCTTTCAGTGGGTGGCCGGCTCCTTTGACGCATTTGTTTGGCCTGGCGGCTCCGGCGCTACACTGCTGTTATTAGTCGCAATTCTAGTTTTCTCAAAGCGTTCCGATTACAAGATGGTCGGTAAATTGGGCATCGGCCCCGGCGTATTTAATATCAATGAGCCCGTCATGTTCGGTCTCCCTGTCGTGCTGAATCCACTGCTGCTCGTCCCCTTCGTCCTAGCACCCGTTGCAATGGCGACTATTGCCTACGCCGCAACCATGCTCGGATGGGTGGATCCCGTAGTTGTCCCCATCACTTGGGTCATGCCGGTTGGCATCAGCGGTTTCCTTGCAACAGCCGGTGACTGGCGCTCTATTATCCTGTCCCTTGTAAACGTCGCAGTTGGACTTATCATCTATATACCATTCGTTATCGCCGCAAACTCTCCGAAACTCGGCGGCGGCGATGTCCAGGCTGAAAACGAAGCGGATTAAAGCTGACGATTGTCAAAATAGTACAAACAAACTCCCTGCGCCGTGAAATCGGCGCAGGGAGTTTGCTTATGTTCCTATTGACATATCAGCCTGTATTTCTCAATCCCGCTGATATTCCATTGATTGTGAGCAACGTTTGAATCATGAGCTCTTCATCCACCTGGTCGGCAGAACGCAGCTCTTTCATCAAGTTCACCTGCAATAAATTTAAAGGATCCATATATGGATTTCTCTTTAGAGCGGACTCTCTCAAATTTGCCGTTTGCTCCAATAGCACCTGGTCCCCGGAAATCTCCAAAACGATTTTTTTAGTTTTGGCATATTCCTCTTCAATATTTGAGAAAATTCGCTTGGACGCTTCTTTATCTTCCACCAAACCGGCATATTCTCTCGCCGTCCCTATATCCGCTCGCATTAATGCTAACTGTAAGTTATCTACGGTGTTTCTAAAGAACGGCCACTCCTCATACATCTCTTTCATCAATGCCATATTTTCCGGCTTCTCCGATGCAAACGTAGTCAAACCGGTTCCCGCCGCATACCACGCCGGCAACAAGTGACGGCTCTGCGTCCACGCAAATACCCAGGGAATCGCCCGCAAATACTCAAAGCGTCTTGCATTCTTCCGCGCCATCGGCCGTGACCCAATATTTAATCCGCCAATCTCCGTAAGGGGCGTGGCCTCGTAGAAATAGTCCATAAAGGAGGGATCATCAAATACCAGAGACCGATATTTCGCATGGGAAACGGCAGCGATTTTTTCAAGGGCCTCTACCCAAGTCTCTTTGCGAAGGGCACCTCTGTCCGCTTCTTTCAACACATTCGTTGAAATCTGTAGTAGGGCCGCTATCGCCTGTTCTAAGCTACGGTACGCAATATCTTCTGTCAAGTAGCGATACGATAATACTTCACCCTGTTCTGTAATCTTCACACCGTCATGAATGGTTTCTGCCGGTTGTGATAACAAGCTCTTATGCAACGGACCGCCACCGCGCCCCAAAGAACCGCCGCGACCATGGAAAAACTTTAAGTTAATGCCGTATTCCGCAGTCATCTTATGAATTTCCATTTGTGCCTTATACAGCCTCCAGTTTGCCGCCAAAGTTCCGCCGTCTTTACTGCTATCTGAGTAGCCAAACATAACCTCTTGACGATTATTTAAAATTTGCAAGTGCTGTCGATACAACGGCATATTGTACAGGGTTTTCATGATCCCCGGCGCCGCTTTTAGGTCGTCAATGGTCTCAAAGAGCGGAGAAATATTCAGGGTGCTCTCCACGCTTCCGTCGGCGTGTAAGCGATAGAGGTTCGCCTCTTTCGCCAAGAGCAACACTTCCAAAATATCACTGGGGGCTTTTGACATGCTGATCAGATATACGGAAATTGCGCGCCGTCCAAACTCCTCGTGGATTTGTTTAATGGTTTGGAAGACTTTTATCATCTCCTGGGTCTCTTTCGAGTAGTCTTCTATCCCGAGCAATACGCGCCGCGGGTCAGATAGGGCGGTTGTTAATATCTTTACCTTTTCCTCTTCAGATAAAGCAGAATAATCGTTGGTTATGCCTACTTTTTGGAAGATCTCAGTAATGGCCGCCTCATGTTCCCCGCTGTGATTGCGAACATCCAATGTGGTTAAATGGAATCCAAATAATTGCACTTGGCGGATCAGCTTTTGAATGGTCTTTAACTCATGTTTTGCCGGGTGATGCTCTCTTAGGCTTTTTTGAACAAAGTGCAGATCTTCCAGCAGTTCTTGAGCTGTTTGATAGCCTATCTCAGATTTCCCTACCTGCCTTACTCGCGCAATCATGACAGCGAAAAATCGACGATAGACTTCCGGACCTACGGGCCATCTCTCCTCTGGGGTTAAATATTTGTTTTCAGCCGCCTCTAAGCGCTCTATAAATGCATCACATACTTTTACCCTAGTGGTGGCATGGCTATAGCGATGCTGCAAATCCATTAGGACAGCAAGGTATTTTTTTAGTACCAGCTCTCTTTGTTGTATCATGGTGTTCCAAGTTACATCATGGGTAACAAAGGGATTGCCGTCCCGGTCTCCGCCAATCCACGATCCAAAAGAAAGGAAGTTTGGAACATTCCATTCAGCGTCCGGATATTGCTCGGCTAAATTCGCCTCTAACTCATCATGGAGTTGCGGCAACAGATCAAATAGGGTGTTGTTAAAATAATACAGTCCGCTTTGCACTTCATCTGCAACCGTAGGCTTATGATCTCTAAGCTCATCCGTTTGCCATAAGATTGCAATTTCATTGAACAGACTTTCGTTCAGCACACTTCGTTCTCTTTTCGATAATAGTTGCTGATCTAATGTCTTTAATATGTCTGCAATGCGCTTTTTTATCTCTAAAATTGTTGGTTTTGTCGACTCTGTGGGATGGGCTGTGGTCACAAGCTCCAAAGATAGTGTATTCAACACCCCGTTAATCGCATCTGCATCTACCTGATTCTCTTTCAAAGACTCTACAGCGTGTTCAATGGAAAGCGGCTGTGCAATCCACCCCTCTTCCAGCTGATACTGTCTTTTTCTGCGTATTTTAAAATTCTGCTCTGCAATATTCATCAAATGAAAAAACACCGTAAAAGCCCGAATAACCTGCTTTCTTGTGGGCACGTCTAAGGTTGCTATTTCATTTTTCAATTTTTCATGCAATTCATCGTTGTACTCTTCTCGCAAAGATTTGGCCATTTTACGGATTCGCTCCACTGTTTCCAGCAATTCTTCTCCCGCTTGGCTCACAAGCACTTCGCCCAACATGTCTCCTAATATTTTTACATCTCGGCGAAGCAACTCATTGCTATGAACGTCTTTCGTTGTCATACATTCAAACCCTTTCTTATTTTTTGCTGTAGCAAAGCCACGCAGCAACTGAAATACAAAGAAGATTCCCAAAGTTCCTTTCACCATCCATTATGCAAGTTTTGTTTTTATTCTTGCGCAATGATTTTTCTTTCGGGAAGATATCTTTGATCCGCCTCTTCCCCTGTTTTTACAGGTCACTTTCTTGTTTATTCAGTCGCTTTCGACATTTCGCTTCATTGTTTCAATAATCAACAACTTTATAGATCATACTTCATTTTTTTGAAAAAAGCAAGTTTTTTGCAAATTTTATTTTCAAATATTTCATTTTTACATTTCGGATCACAAAAGCTCCACCGGTGTAACCGGTGGAGCTTTCTACTTGTAACGCTGATATTATCCCCCAAATAAGACGGAGTTGACCACACCTTCCAGATACTCCTGCCGGCCCGATCCAGGCAGTGCCGGAGCTCTCATCTTTGCCGCGTGGGTAGCCAGTTCTTCCAACGTGGCCTCTCCACTGCAAATCCTGGCACCGATCCCGGTTTGATAGCTGGCGTATCTCTCCTCTATGAATTGATCAATCCGCCCATCTTCAATGATAGCCGCCGCCTTGATGAGCCCCAGGGCAAAGGCATCCATGCCGAGGATGAAAGCCTGGAACATGTCTTCCGCAGTATAGCTGGGCCGCCGGGCCTTGGCATCGAAGTTTAATCCGCCAGTCAATCCACCCGCTTTGAGTATCTCATACATGCACATGGTGGTGTCATAGACGTCTTTCGGGAACTCGTCTGTGTCCCAGCCCAAGAGCAGGTCGCCGGTATTGGCGTCCACACTGCCCAGCATCCCGTTTATGGCGGAGACTCGGAGATCATGCTGGAAGGTGTGGCCCGCCAGAGTGGCGTGGTTGGCCTCAATGTTCATCTTGAAATCTTTCTCCAGCCCGTACTGGCGCAGGAATCCGATAGCCGTGGCGGCGTCGAAGTCGTATTGATGTTTCATGGGCTCCTTTGGCTTCGGCTCAATATAGAAATCCCCCGTAAAACCGATACTGCGCCCGTAGGCCACTGCCAATTTCATCAGCCGGGCTACATTTTCCAACTCGAATTTCATGTCAGTGTTGAGGAGGGTCTCATAACCTTCCCGACCGCCCCAGAACACATAGCCCCGCCCGCCCAACTTCACCGTGAGCTCTAGAGCCTTTTTGACCTGGGCCGCGGCAAAGCAGAACACGTCGGCAGAATTGGAACTCCCCGCACCGTTCATAAATCGGGGATTGGAGAACATATTGGCCGTCCCCCAGAGACAGCGAATCCCCGTCGCCTGCATCTTCTCTAAAATATAATCCGTGATCTCCTCTAAGCGGGCGTTGGTCTCGTTGATATCATCGGCTTCCGGCACCAGGTCTATGTCGTGGAAACAAAATTCTTCAATTCCTAGTTTTTGCATGAACTCGAACCCCGCATCTACTTTCGCTCTAGCGTGGGCCATAGTACCTATCTCCGCGCCGAAAGATTTATCCGCAGTACCCGGCCCAAACATGTCGGAGCCGCTGCCGCAAAGGTTGTGCCACCAGGCCATGGCAAAGGGCAAATGCACCTTCATGGGCTTTCCGGCCACGATTTGATCAGCATTATAGAATTTAAACGCCAGGGGATTCTTGCTTTTCGAACCCTCATAGGGGATTTTTCCAATTTTTTCAAATATTTCACGCATGTTTTAAACTCTCCTCGCTCTTATAATTGCGCCAATGCGGTAAATTGATCTTTCAGAGACCTATACACGCTCTGATACAACTTATAGTGGGGCGTATAGGCCGCTATACGCTCCGGATCCGGCAGTTGGGCCGGGTTAAACCGCAGAATCTGCCGACAAGCCGTCGGAACACTCTCATAGAGCCCCGTTCCCACACCGGCCAGGATGGCGACACCCAATGCGGGACCCTCTCCGCCTTGTTCCGTCACCACGGGACAGTCGTAGTTATCGGCCAGCATCTGCCGCCAGAGGGGGCTTTTCCCGCCGCCGCCGGTTGCCAGCATTTCAGTAAACGTGACGCCCATCCCACGGAGGATATCCAGGCAATCTCTCTGGGAGTAGACCACGCCCTCCAGCACGGCACGGAGCATGTCCCGCCGGGTGTGCATCCCAGAGAGGCCGAAGAACACGCCCCGGGCATTGGCATCCAAGAGCGGACTGCGCTCTCCCATGAGATAGGGCAAAAATAGGAGCCGATTTGCCCCAATCGGTACGTGGGCCGCCTGGGCTGTCATGAGCTCATAGGGATCCACTTCCATATCCTCAGCGACTTGCATCTCCGGGCCATAGAAGTTGTTGCGGAACCACTGGAGGCTCCCGCCTGCGGCCAAGGTGCAACTCATCACCGTCCACGCACCGGGTACTGCGGCGCAGAAGGTGTGCACCCGGCCCTTGGGATCAATGGTCGCCGTCTCGGAATGGGCAAAGATAACGCCTGATGTGCCGATGGTGGTAAAAGCTCTCCCCGTCTCCACCACACCTGTCCCCACAGCGGCGGCGGCATTGTCCCCCGCCCCGCCCACAACGGGTGTCCCGGCGATAAGGCCCGTAAGGGCCGCCACTTCAGGCGTGATCCCCCCGGTAACCGCCGTGGATTCGTGGAGGTCCGCCAGGAGGGCCGGGTCGATTTCCAAAACGGACAGAATTTCTTCACTCCAACAGCGGTTGGGGACGTCCATGAGATTCATCCCCGACGCATCGGAGACCTCCGTGGCAAAGCCCCCGGTGAGCTTATAGCGGATATAGTCCTTCGGCAACAGGACATGGCGGCATTTTGCGTATATCTCCGGCTCATGTTCCCGTACCCATAAGATTTTCGAGGCGGTAAATCCGGGCAGCGCCGGGTTGGCGGTAATCTCCATCAGCCGCTCCGCCCCCACTCGCCGGGTGATCTCCTCGCACTGCTTGGTGGTGCGCCCGTCGCACCAAATGATAGAATTGCGCAGAACCTCTCCGGCAGCGTCCAGCATGACGAGCCCGTGCATCTGTCCGGATAATCCAATCCCGGCGATATTGCCTACCTGCACCCCGCTCTCTTGAACCACATCACGGAGCGTAGATACCACCGCATCCCACCAATGGGCCGGATCCTGTTCCGCCCAACCGTTCTGGGGCTGGTACATGGGATATTCCGCCGTCTGTGCTGCCAGGGGAATCCCCGTCTCGTCAAACAAGACTGTCTTCGTCCCAGAGGTGCCAATGTCGATTCCGATGAGATAATTCATGCCTATACCTCCATTTCAATCTATGCCGCACTTCTTCTGTTTTTAGAAATCACATCGAAAGCGACAGCGGCTAAGAGCACCAAGCCATTGATTACACGCTGCAGGTTTTGATCTGCGCCCAATAGGGACATGCCCATGTTCAATACGCCCATGAATATGGCGCCGATCACCGCGCCACTGATTTTCCCCACGCCCCCATAGGCGGCAGCACCGCCGATAAAACAGGCGGCAATGGCGTCCAACTCAAAACCCATCCCGGCCTGTGTGGAGGCCTGATTGAACCGGGCCACTACTACCAGAGCCGCAATACTGGCCAAAAAGCCGTTGTTGGCATAGGCGAAAAAGAGCATCCGTTTCGTATTGATCCCGGAAAATCGTGCAGCTTTGGCATTACCGCCCATGGCGTATAAGTGTCTCCCCCACACGGTATTTTGTGTAAAATAGTTGTAGATGAGAAAGAGCAACCCCAGCAAAATTAATACGGCAGGGATACCGTTGTGCTGCCCCAAGCGGTAAAACAAGAACAGGATGCCGGCACAGAGCAGAACGGGAGATATAAGTTCTGTGGCACGCACAGTATAGCCCTTGCGTTTTCTCTGGAGATAAGAGACAAACTTGACACATAAAATCACCAAACACAGGGCAATGCCAACCATTAAGGTGGAGATAAACACCAACTCCGAGGTCACTTCCGGCAACCAGTGGGCCGGTAGAAAACTGTTAAATAGATTCCTGTACTCTGCCGGAAAGGGGCCAATGTTCTGACTGTTCATTAAAATCAAGGCGAGCCCCCGAAAAGTAAGCATCCCCGACAAGGTCACAATAAACGCCGGGATTCTCACGTATGCGATCCAAAAACCCTGCCATGCGCCGATGAGGACACCGATCAACAGGCACAGTAGGATGGACGCAAAGGGGTTCAAACCCCACTCTACAATCAGCGTCCCGGCGATGGCGCCCACCAGGATCACAATGCCCCCCACCGCCAGGTCGATATTGCCCCCCGATATAATACACAAGAGCATCCCGATGGCCAAGATCACAACGTATCCGTTTTGGCCGATGAGGTTTGTCAGGTTTTGTGCGCTAAACAGCGAACCCCGCCCCGCCTGGACCAGCAACACTTCAAATACCAGCATTGTGATCAGCAATACCACCAGCAAAGCGTGCTTTTTCAGTCCATCCTTTGCGTAGTTGACCATATGGTCTCGCCTCCCCTATTTTCTCACTACGTCATCTTTTCTATTTGCGGGTCGATGCCTGGAGGATCATCATCATAATGGCCTCCTGGTTCGCCTCCTCACGAGTCAGCTCACCGGCAATTTTCCCTTCGTTCATCACATAGATCCGATCACACATGCCCAGAAGCTCCGGCATGTCACTGGAGATCATCAGCACGGATTTCCCCTGCTTAATCAGATCGTTTATCATTGTGTAGATTTCATATTTGGCACCTACGTCTATGCCTCGGGTGGGCTCGTCTAAAATCAGGATATCCGGTTCGGCGAACATCCATTTAGCCAGGAGCACTTTTTGTTGGTTGCCGCCGGAGAGGTTGCCAACCTCCTGTTCAATGCTGGAGCATCTGACGCCGAAGTCCTTGGCATACGCCCCTGCGTGGCTGCGTTCTATATCACTATCAATCACGTTCCCGAACGGAGCTACCCGTTTCGTGTTTGCCAGAGTGATATTTTCTCGTATAACGTTGGACAGTACAAGCCCCAAGCTTTTTCTGTCCTCCGTTACATAGGCAAGCTTATTTTGGATGGCTTCCTTTATGCTTTTCAGCTCCGCACGTTGGCCGTTGATATAAAATTCACCGGAGATATCGGCCCCATAACTCTTGCCGAATACGCTCATAGCGAATTCCGTGCGGCCTGCGCCCATCAGTCCGCTGATCCCCACAACTTCACCTTTGCGCACAGTGAGATTCACATCGTCACAGATTTTACGGTGCCGGTATTGCGGGTGATGTACCATCCAGTTCCTCACCTCAAGACAGACATCGCCAATGGGCCGCACTTCCCGCTTGGGATAGTAGTCGTTCAATTCACGTCCCACCATACCCTGGGCAATCCGGCGCTCGTCAATGTCATCGACGCCTTTTACAAGGGTCTCAACGACGCCGCCGTCCCGGATGATCGTGATTTTATCTGCCACCTGCTCGACTTCATGGAGCTTATGGGAAATCAAGATGCAGGTCATGCCTTCATTTTTAAAAGAGAGTAATAGTTTTAACAGATTTTGTGAATCCTCTTCGTTAAGAGATGCCGTCGGCTCGTCCAAGATTAACAGCCGCACATTTTTTGCAAAGGCCTTTGCAATCTCTACCAACTGCTGTTTGCCCACGCCGATATCCTGGATTAACGTGCGGGGGGATTCTTTCAGACCCACAACTTCCAGGAATTTTTCAGCCTGTTTATATGTCTCACTCCAATCAATGCGGACATGGCTACCACATTCGTTGCCCAGAAACATATTCTCGCCAATACTCATATATGGATTTAACGCGAGTTCCTGGTGGATGATGACAATCCCTTTGCGCTCACTGTCTTTGATCTTAGCAAATCGGCACTCTTCATTGTCGTATATAATTTTTCCATCATAACTGCCGTGCGGGTACATACCGCTTAACACGTTCATAAGCGTAGATTTCCCCGCACCATTCTCGCCGCACAGGCCGTGGATGGTACCTGGGTAAACTTCTAAACTGACATCGTCCAGCGCCGTTACGCCAGGAAATTTTTTTGTGATGTGTTCCATTCTCAGTAAAGGGCTGTCCATGGGCAGTTCTCCTTGCAAAACAGCATAATACTTAAATAAATGCCGGAGGGAGGGGATCGGAGAAATCCCCACCGCTCCGGCGGTTCAAACTATGAAATATAGGACATGTTTGAAATCAAAAACCAGGAAATTTTACTGTACTTCCCCCGCCGCAGGCGGGGGAAGTAAGCTCTGCCTTTTAGCTATATATCTGGTCTTCTGTGTAATAACCCGAATCAATGAGCAGCTCTCTGTAGTTGTCAAGGGTCGCCACCACAGGTACACTCAAGAAAGTGGGAATAATGCCGGTGCCGTTGTTATAGTTTTCTCTGTCGTTGATGGGCGGCTCGTTGCCCTCCATGATGGCAATGACCATTTCCACCACGTTTGCAGCCAATGTACGGGTGTCTTTAAAGACCGACATGGCCTGTAAGCCCGCTACCATATTCCGCACGGAGATGATGTCGCAGTCCTGTCCAGTGATAATGGGCATATTGTCCGCCGTAAATCCAGCGTTTACCAATGCGTTGGTGACGCCTTGGGCCGTGGAGTCGTTGGAGCACATGACCGCATGAAGCTGTTGGCCCGTGGGGCTATAGTTGTTCATGCTGATCAGGTTCTCCATCCGGGCCTGGGCGGCTTCCGTAGACCAGCCTGGGGTGGCCACTTGGAGAATGTCCGTCTGGCCGGACAGAGCAACCAGCGTGCCGTCATCCAAATACTGTTGCAGGATGCTCATAGCGCCGGGGAAGAAAAAGTTGATGTTGTTGTCGCCGGGGTCGCCGGTGAAAAATTCAATATAGAACGGACCCGGCTGGTTCGGCAGGTCAAGGGCTTCCTCAATAAAGCGGCCCTGCATCTCGCCCACGAGGAAGTTGTCAAACGTTGCATAGTATGTAACCGCTGCGGTGTTCATAATCAAACGGTCGTATGCGATAACGGGGATGCCGGCCTCTTCCGCTGTGGCCAGCACCTCCGTCAGGGAGTCGCCGTCAATGGCTGCAATGACCAGTACATCGACGCCGCTGGCGATCATGTTTTCGATCTGGGCCACTTGGACGGGCACTTCGTTTTCGCCGCCGAACTGCAGATCGACCTCAAAGCCCGCTTCTTCCAACAGTCTCTGTAGGTTTTCGCCGTCTTGATTCCAGCGCTGCAAGCTACGGGTGGGCATGGAGATACCGATACGGCCGCCGCCGTCGGCCTGATTCCCGCCGCCACCTGCACCACATGCTGCTAGGCCGACCACCAGTAAGATCGCTAGCATAACTGCTACAACAGGTCTAAAATGCTTCTTTTTCATCTAGAAAATACTCCTCTCTAAACTATAAAAATATGATCTGTGCAGAGCAAGCCGTGTATTCGTGCTCGTGCACGTTTCTATTATAGATAATAATCCAAAGCCCATTGCTTTGTCAACCATATCTTGCCTATTTGTTGATATATTTTAAAAAATTCAATTTTATGCTCAAAAACAGCATCTATATTTTGTACATATTGCCGATCCGAAAAGGGTTCATCATATGTTTTCCCTGATCTTGATCTCAATTTTTGTGTAGAAGTGTTCCCGCTCCGGTTGGACGGCCATGCCCACATAGTCCAATAGAATGTCCAGCGGCTTCGCCCCCTGTGTAAAGGGTTCCTGTGTAATCGTCGCCACAATAGCGCCTTTTTCCACCAGTTCCCGCGTGGTCGGGGGCAGGTCATTGCTGATAACTTTAATCTTTCCTTGCAGGCCCATGTCTTCCACCGCCCGGCACGCCCCTACGACACCGGCCCCGGTCAAAAACAGCGCGTCTATTTCCGGGTTGGACTGCAAAAGCTTTCGGACCGCGGAAAAGCTTTCTATATCATCGTCGTTGTTGATGGCCTCTCCTGCTACACAAATGCCGGGATAAGCGGCCTGTACCCGCTGTTGGAAACCGACAGCCCGCTTAGTGTGACATTCAACCAGTCGATTGCCGAGCACAATTCCCACGTTGGCAACGCCGCCTGTAACTAAGTTCATAATCCCCGCCGCTGTACGACCACTTTTCAGGTAATCACTCCCCACATAGGCCAATCTGCCGCTGCCGGGGATATCCGTGTTCGCTGTGACCACCGGAATACCCGTTTCCGTCAACTGTCGAATCCGCGTTACCACCTCCGGATGATTGATGGGCGTGATGGCCAGACCGTCGATCCCTTCATCGACAAGTTCATTGATCAGGGCAACTTGTTGGTGGGGGCTGTCGATTTTGGCGGTACGAATTTCTACTGCCACACCGTATTCAAATAGTTCCGCGACACGGCTCTCAATTCCGTGCACCACATCCAGGAAAAATGGATTGGTGGTGGCGCCGGAAAAGAGGACATATCCAAACCGGAGGTGTTTTTTGCGCACAGCCAACGTCTTCCCCGCCCGATTGGGGGAATAGTTGTGGGAATCGGCAATACTGCGCACACGCTCCGCCGTCTCTGGTTTGACAGCCCCCCGGTTATTGAGCACTCGATCCACAGTGCCTCTTGATACACCCGCTAGCTTCGCAATTTCCTTAATGGTCGTCACTGTCATTCTCCCATTATATTTTGACTTCAATTTGTATGATACGCCATTTTAGTTTATTTGTAAATAAGATTTACGCCAAGATATTGTCTTTTTGGTCATGCATTAAAATAGTTGCTTGTACGTGTTTCTCCCGCCTACGGCGGGGGAAACACAAATAGCGTCAACTTAACTAGAACATAACCTCTTTTTAGCCTTGCCGCCAATCCATGTGTTTGGCACTTACAAGTACGGATAAGTTGTAGTTTGAACAAAATTGTGCTATAATAAAATAAGGATCGTATCAAATACACTTTTTAAGATTATAGGGGGCATGTGGGTGCCGAAGCAAATTACAATTGACCAGATCGGACTCCCCTCCGATCTCAAGTTGGTCAACAGAATGAAGATTCTCGAATATCTCGTATCCAGAGATAAGTGCACAGCTGCTGATATCTACACTGCCACAAAAATCAGCAAGCCCACGATTATGCGGGCGCTCCAGTATTTCTGCGACAAGGGCCTTGTCGAGTCGGCCGGGCTCGGTCAATCCTCTAGTCTCGGCGGGAAGCGTCCGGAGTATTTCACGTTCTCTGACAAGCGAAAGATTTTATGCATCGCGCTCTGGCCGACCTCTATTACCTTTGCCCTCTCCAATCTAATCGGCGACGTGTATGCCTTAGAGGTCCATCCCCATATCGCCCAGGCAAATTTGGACAATGTGTTCACGAGCCTAGAGGCCTTTGTCGTGCCCTATCTGAAACGACAGGGCGTAGCTCCCTCCGACCTCTATGGCGTGGGAATTTCCATGTCGGGCACAGTGGATTATAAAACCAACCTCTTGTGCTACAACGCAAAAGCACCCAGTTGGGGCCGTGATATCCACATTGAGAACTATTTGCGGCCCATTTTCGGCGAGACCCCTCAGTATATCCTGGACAATGCGGGCAAGGCCTGTGGCCGCGCCATCTTATTGGATCACCCGGAACTGGCCAAGAAACGGATTTTGAGCCTGTTCTGCACCTGGGGTCTGTCGGCGTGCCTGATCGAAAACGGCCATGTATTAAGCGGAAAAGACGCCCTCATCGGCGAAATCGGCCATATGATCGTAGACCGCAACGGCGCTGCATGTACCTGCGGCAAAACCGGCTGTTTGGAGCGTAGCGTCAGCTTAGAGCGCATCTGCGATCTGCTGGAGCCCGACAGCGATTTATGCAAGCAGGACGAGCCCCTCACCTTCCAGACATTGTTTACGGCCAGCGCAGAGGGATGTCCGGCGGCCCGACGGATCGTGGCCTATTTGGCCCACTGCTTTGCCGTTGGCCTGCATAATCTGGCCCTGGTTTACAACCCCGATGTGGTTATCTTCCAAGGCGATTTCGCCCTGGCCGACCAGCACTTTGATGACTGTCTCAAACGGGAACTGGCCGAGTTTCGCTATTTCCCCGAGGCGGGTATCTTCGAGGTCCGGTACGACAAACGGGATCTATCCTGGCTCGCCGCCAGAGGCAGCGCCGCCATGCTCCGGCGATACTATTTCGCATCTCTGCAATTCGATTGAGTCACATGCGCTTCTACGATGAAAACGGCGTGTCCGAGACACGCCGTTTTTTTATATGATTGCACTGATCGCATCAGCCGCCAAGATCATTTCCGCCTCTGTTGTATGGCGGCCCGGGCTGGTTCGGATGACCTCGTTTGCCTGTTCCTCCGGGATTCCCATAGCCCGCAGCACATGGCTGGGGCCGGATTCCACCGATCCGCAGGCGGCGCCCCCGGAGATGCGAATCTCCCGTTGATCCAACCAGGCAATTGCTATTTCACTTAGAATCCCCGGCAGATGCAGAGCGCAGATACCGGGCAGGCGATGGGCATCCCCGGCAATCTCCGTGATTACCGGATTTTTTTCTTTGAGCCGCAGAACAAACTCATTGACTAGCTGACGCAGTCTCTCCCCACGGGGAATCATGTCTGCCTCCGCCAATTCGGCGGCGACATGGAATCCGGCGATGGCGGGGACATTTTCTGTGCCCGCCCGCAGCCCCCCCTCCTGTCCCCCGCCGGCCATGAGGGGCTGAGCCAACATCCCCTGTCGGACATATAAAAATCCCACGCCACGGGGGCCGTAGAGCTTATGGGCCGATGCGCTCAACAGATCAATATTGGACACTACCACGTCAATTGGCACATGGCCAAAGGCCTGTACGGCGTCACAGTGGTATAAAATCCGATGCCGCCGGGCCATAGCGCCGATTTCGGCCACAGGCTGGAGCACACCGGTCTCATTGTTGGCAAACTGCACGGAGATCAGCGCTGTATCTGGCCGGATGGCCGCCTGTATCTGCGCCGGGTCAATTCTGCCACTGGGTTCTGGATTCACCAGCGTCACCTTGCACCCCTGCAATTTCGCCGCCTCCAGCACGGATTTGTGCTCGATTGCGGAGAGCACCACATGCCGCCCCGCACCCTGCCTCAGCGCCAGATTATTGGCTTCCGTGCCGCCTGATGTAAATACGATCTCTGTCCGGTCACAGCCGATCATCCGGGAGAGCGTCTCTTTTGCCAGGCGGATCTCACGCCGGGCCGTCCCGGCAGCGGCGTATGGGGCGGACGGGTTTGCGTCACACTGTTCCATACACACGCAAACCGCCCGGATCACAGCGGGATCCGGGCGCGTTGTTGCGGCATGATCTAAATTTATCTCTCGGCGCATGATTGTATTATGCATTGAAATCCAGTTGGATTTCAATAGACTGATGGCCTGTCAGCTCAAGGGTGCGGGCATCCGGCTGGCCGGTTCCCACGTACAGCACGGGGTTGCCTTCCAGATTGCGGTCTCCGTTTTCGTCCGCTACGGCAAAACGGGTCTCGGGGATTACAATCTCCGCTTTCGCCCGTCCGCCGGCGGGACAGAATATGCGCTGAAATCCCACAAGCCGTGGATTTCTCGGCCCGTTGACAGCCCCCACGTTTTTGCAGTAGACCTGCACCACATCTTCTGTATCCACAGCACCTGTATTCTCCACTTCAGCGGTTACGGCCACATGATCTATGCCGAATTGCACTTCGGCGGCGGTGACGTACACATCCCCGTAGGTGAGGCCGAATCCAAAAGGATACTGGGCGGGGCGCTCCATAAAGCGATAGGTGCGGCCACGGGTGGCGTAATCCGTAAACTCCGGCATAGCGGCCAGATCATCGTTGTGATAAAAGGTCACCGGGAGTTTCCCGGAGGGGGAAACTTTCCCAAAGAGGATATCTGCGGCAGTCTTTCCACCGCGGGCGCCGGGATACCACAGATTCAATATGGCCCCGGACTTCTCCCCGGCCTCGCCCAGATCAATGGCGCTCCCCGCCATGAGGCAGATAATAGTGGGTTTCCCCACTGCCACGACGGCGTCCAGCATCTTCCGTTGACACTCTGGCAGGAGAAGGTCGATCTTATCCCCTGCGGCGGCGGCGTTGCCCGTATCCCCCTCTTCCCCTTCAATAGTGGCATCAAGGCCCACCACGACTACGACCACGTCGGAGTGCTCCGCTACGATCTTAGCCTCGGAAATCCGATCTCCCGGCTGGGCCAGGTGTTCCACCCGATCACGGAAGAGGTGGGAGCCCTCAGAATAGAGCACCCGTGCCTGACCTCCCACGGCGTCCTGGATGCCCTCCAGCACGGTGATATACCGGGAAGCGGTACCGTGGTAGTTGCCGATGAGCGCCAAACGGCTGTTGGCATTTGGCCCCACCACCCCGATGGTGGATATCTTCGATAAATCCAGGGGCAAGAGCCCGTCATTTTTCAGCAGAACACAGGCTTTCTCCGTGGCCTCTTGCGCGGTGTCTAAGTGTTTCTGACACTCTACCACGGTGTAGGGAATCCGATCAAACTCGCTGCCCTCCATGATCCCCAGAAGATAGCGGGATGTAAAGAGCCGGACGGCACAGGTGCGGATATCTTCCTCTGTAATCAGCCCCTGTTCATAGGACTTCATGAGATACAGATACGTATTACCGCAGTTGAGATCACATCCCATTTTCAAGGCTAGGGCGGCGGACTCCTCCGGCGTATCGGTGATCTTGTGGTGTTCATGGAAATCCCGGATGGCCCAGCAGTCTGAGACGTAGTGGCCCTGAAAGCCCCATTTCCCCCGGAGGGTATCCACCATGAGCATTTTGCTGGCACAGCAGGGTTCGTCGTTAGTACGGTTATATGCCCCCATGACGGCTTCCACCTTGGCCTCCCGCACGAGAGCTTCAAAAGCGGGGAGATAGGTCTCCGCCAGGTCTCTCTTCGTGGCTTTTGCGTTAAACGAGTGGCGCAGGGCCTCCGGACCGGAGTGAACGGCAAAATGTTTCGCACAGGCCGCCGATTTTAAGACGGGGCCGTCCCCTTGGAGCCCCTTTACATAGGCGCACCCCATGGTGGCGGTCAAGACCGGGTCTTCCCCGTAGGTCTCCTGGCCGCGGCCCCAGCGGGGATCGCGGAAAATGTTGATACTGGGAGACCAAAAAGTCAATCCCTTGTAAATATCCCGGTCGCCCTGGCCGCTGTAGGCGTTGTATTTGGCCCTACCTTCAGTGGCGGAGATATCCCCCAGCCGCTTGATTAAATCCGGGTCAAAACTGGACGCCATACCGATGCCTTGGGGGAAACTAGTGGCAGTTCCCGCACGGGCCACGCCGTGTAGCGCTTCGTTCCACCAGTTGTAGGCGGGGATCCCCAGACGATCTATAGCCGGGGCGTCGTAGCGCAGTTGGCTGGCCGCCTCTTCTATAGTCATCTGTGCCACGAGGGTTTCTGCCTTTGCAACAGCTTGTGTACGATCCATAAAATTTCCTCCTTGGGAAGTAAACGTCCGGTTACTATCCTTTCACCGCACCCAGTTGTATACCGGCGATGATATATCTTGCCAACAGGAAATACACAAGGAATATGGGGAGAATTGATAGCGTCAAACCTAAATATACCACGCCGAACTCCGTATCATAAATATTGCCTTGCAAGAGCGAAACCATAAGCGGCATGGTGAACATATCCCGGTCTGTGAGCAGAATCCTCGGTAAAAACAACGCATTCCAACTGGCGACGAAGATGAAAATTGCCTGAGTCGCAATGGCTGGCTTCATCATTGGCAGGACGATCTGGTTGAAAATTCTAAACTCTCTCGCCCCATCTATCCGCGCGGAGTTTACAATATCTATCTGAAATGTCGCAAGTAGGTACTGCCTCATGAAAAAGACGACGATCGGCGACGCCATGGCGGGCAAAATCAGCGGCAGAAAGTTGTTCACGAGATCAAGTCTCCACACCATTGTAAAATACCCGATTGCAAGGATCTGCGCCGGCACCATCATCACTGCCATGATAAATGTGAAGAATGGCTGACGCATCTTCCAATTGTATGCGGTAAGCGCAAACGCAGTCAGCGATGAGACATAGATTGACACGATCGTCGTTCCGCCTGCCACAATGAATGAGTTCCGAAAGCCCAGTAGCGCATCAAATGTCCCGATGTCTCTTATAATACGGAAGTTGTCAAAAATATATGTGGAGGGGAGCCACGGGATCGGATTTTGCCAAATCTCCGAGGTGCTGCGCGTTGCGTTCAGGAACATGATAAAGAAGGGGTAGAGGCTTATTAGAGCCAGAACGATGCAAATCGTGTATACACAGCATCTGAATATCCGTGATCTGACTGTTTTTTTACCCATTGCCCTGCACCCCCGTCATTTCTTTCTTGAGCGAGCGTCTCAGGGCTCGTTCCTCTTTTTTAAGCTGTGCTGCATCTTTATCCCGGAGCAGATAAAACGCGGCAACGGACAGCGCGGCAATCATTATAAATACAAGTATGCTCGCCGCCGCCGCAACATTATATCTCAATCTGCCGGTAAAAGCGAGATTATAAATAAACAGTGAAACCGTCGTCGTCGAGTTGACAGGGCCGCCCTGATTGAACAGCCAGGGTATGTCAAACATAGTAATACCGCCGACAATGCTGGTGACGACAGTAAACAGGAGGATTGTCTTCAGGTTTGGGAGTGTTACGAAGAAGAACTTCTGAACGCCGTTTGCACCGTCGATTTCCGCAACTTCATATAGCTCAGGGTTAATCCCCAAAACACCTGCGATCAGAATGAGCATTGTGTACCCGTACCACATCCAAAACTGTATAAATGAGATAATGTTCCGCGAGGCCGCCGGAGATGAAGTAAAGTTAAACGGCTGATCCGCGCCGAACAAGGACAAAACATGGTTTGCAGGGCCTAACGGGAAGGCAAAAAAAGCGCCAAACAAAACGGCAATCGACCCAGCCGTGATGATATTTGGCATATAAAACAAAATCTTGAACAGACCTTGGCCTTTTATCTTGTTTCTGTTGTTTGTAAACCATGCGGTCAAAAGGAGCGCCAAAACGATCTGCGGAATAAAGTTAACAATCCATATTCTGAACGTATTGGTGATGGACGTCCAAAACAGCTGATTGTCAAAGAGAAGCATATGAAAGTTCTCAAACGGGTCATCCAGAATATTCATCTCACCCGAAATAAGTGATGCGGCACCGGAAAAATCTGTAAATGCCAGCACTGCCGTGTTTCCCAACGGATAGAGCGTGAACACCAAAAAGCCCAAGATGAATGGGATAGAGAATATGTATCCGTATTTGGCATAATTCACGCCCTTATGGTGTTTTCTCATTTATATCCCCCCAATATGGATAATGTACAATCAGGGCGACGGACACCCGTCGCCCTGATTGTACTCTATAGGTTAGAACCTAGGAGCCAATGCCTAGCGTGTCTTGAATGGCTTGTCTGAACCCGTCAAGCGCCTCCTCACGGGTCATCTCGCCCATGAAGTATTGTTCTGCAAAGCTATCAAACTGGTCATCAATAAATCTATCATACGGACCCCATCCGGAAGCTCTCCCGTGGACACCTGCGGGGATGAAGATATCAAACATATCTTGCCCTGCAAGGAAGTCAAGGGTTCCGTCAGAGCGTTCCATAACTACGCTTGACGCAACGGCATCTTTCGCAGAAGCGCCCGGCATGAGCTGGTTTGCAAAGAGGAATTGGAATCCGGTATCTGTGGTGTCGAGGGTGAGCCATTTGATGAGTGTTGCAACACCGTCACGGACATCAGGATTGCCATTGGCATTGGCCATTGTCCATGTGCCACCCCATGCAAACGGCGTGGGCGGGGTTGTGATTGCCCAATTGCCGAACGTGTCACCGGAATTTCCGGCTATGACGTAGTTAATGAGCCAAGCGGGGCCGAGGTAACCGAGGACAGGACGCACCGGACCCTCTGTCTCCTCATCCACTTCGCCTCTCATATCGGCAAACCATTGGCTTCCCCACGCATCGGTCTTATTCGTGAAGTTGTTATTAAAGAGTTGATAACCGATGTCAAGATAGGACATGCGCTGGTCATCAATGACAAGTCTATCATTTACAACCCATGGATTTGGGGACTGGCGTATGGCCTGCCACGCATCGCCCTCGCCAGAGAGAATCGCTATGCCTTCCGCTTCAGCCTGGGCAGCAGCTTCGAGGAACCGATCCCAGCCCGGGCCGATATGGCCTGCAACGGCATCCGGATCGTCTGTACCCCAGATCTGCTCTGCCAAATCCCGCCGATAGATAAATGCGCTACCGGTGGATTGGAACCCGAGCCCCACAAGCTGCCCTGCCGGGTTTGTGCCCGCCTCTTGAACGAAGGCCGCAATGCCCGCAGCATCTACGAGAGGTTGTACAGGCTCATCAAACAGCTCTTCATATGGAAGTGCAAAGGCCGAGAACTCGTGTTGCGTGTAGTTGACAACGAATGCCTGCTCTGCCGTAAAGATGTCCGGGGCGGCGCTGCCGCCTGCGAGAAGTGCGGTGTTGAGGGCCGCTTCGTATTCACCGTCTTGGTCGCTGATCACTGTTACATTGATTGTGTAGGGGAAATCCGGGTTTGAGTCGATGAAGAACTGGAGGGCATCGGGAATTTCCGTAGTGAACGCCCAGACGTTGATAACACCGCCTTCGCTTGGCGGCTCTGGATCGGGATCGGGATCGGGCGCAGGTGCGGGCGTGGCGGCGTCACCGGGATCCACCGGGGCCGCGGGTTGCTCGTTGTTGCCACAGGCTGCGAGGGGTGCAATCAACAGAACAAGAACTAGGAATAGGCAAAGAATCTTTTTCATGTGTTTTCCTCCATTACTATATTTTTTGATTTTCGCTCATGGATTCGGTTGGACACGGTTTGTTAATCTTGTTTGCTAACTTGCCTATAAATAAGAATACACGCTTTTCCCCCTCCGGTCAATTGTTGAAATTGCCAATGCTGTCCCATATTTTTTAGTGAAATAGTAAATTTTTATCCATTTATTTATCTATATACTACATTGTATAGCTTAGATATGCATACTGGTATTACAGAGATTTCATATAAACAACATATATTTTGCAATTTCAACGCATGAAACTTGCAAAACAGTAGACGAATCTAAAAAAATATGCTATATTACTTCCCATGAGGTGATGTGATATGTTTGAATTTAGCGCAAAGACAAATTTATTTGAAAAGCGGGCGCAGGATTATATCTTAAAAGATGTGGCGTCCCCGGAGCTCTACCGTGACCTCTTCTCCTATGAACAAGTCCCCCGGGTGGCCTTTAACTACCGCATGGTGCCGCCCAATATGCCGCCGGAAATCTGGATCACGGATACTACATTTCGGGACGGGCAACAGTCCATCACGCCCTATACAGCAGATCAGATTGTCCAGATTTATGACTATCTGCACCGACTCTCCGGCCCCTCCGGCGTTATCAGGCAGAGTGAATTTTTCGTCTATACGAAAAAAGACCGAGAGGCTCTGGACAGATGTTTAGAGCGGGGCTATCAGTTCCCCGAGGTGACCAGCTGGATTCGCGCCTCCAAGAAAGACTTCGAATTGGTACGGGAACTGGGCTTAAAAGAGACGGGTATCCTGGTCAGTTGTTCCGATTACCACATTTTCCTCAAGATGAAGATGACACGGCGTCAGGCCATGGACCACTATCTGGGCATCGTGCGGGACTGTATTGAGCACGGGATCCGGCCCCGCTGTCACTTTGAAGATATCACCCGTGCCGACATCTACGGCTTTGTGATCCCTTTTGCCATGGAGCTTATGGCCCTCATGGAGGAGACAGGTGTTCCCATTAAAATCCGGGCCTGTGACACCATGGGCTACGGCGTGACCTATCCCGGCTCTACTCTCCCCCGCTGTGTTCAGGGTGTGATTTACGGCCTCAATCATTTCGCTGACGTACCATCTTCTCTCATTGAGTGGCATGGTCATAACGATTTCTATAAAGCTGTGTCCAATGCGTCTTATGCTTGGCTCTACGGGGCCAGCGGGGTCAACTGTTCCCTCTTCGGCATCGGGGAGCGGACGGGGAATACGCCGCTGGAGGCCATGGTCTTTGAATACGCCCAGTTCCGGGGGAGCTTTGACGGCATGGATACCACGGTGATTACGGAGCTGGCCGAATTTTACGAAAAAGAACTGGGCATTGAGATTCCGCCTATGACGCCTTTTGTAGGCAAAAATTTCAACGTCACAAGGGCTGGCATCCACGCCGATGGATTGCAGAAAGACGAGGAGATCTACAACATATTTGACACGGGTAAACTCTTGAACCGCCCGCCCCGCATCGCTGTATCCAACACCTCCGGCACTGCGGGGATCGCCCATTGGATCAATACATTTTATGGCTTAAAAGACAAAGACAGTTACGACAAAAAGCACCCTCTGGTGGAACGGATGAAGCACTGGGTAGACGCCCAATACGACGACGGCCGGGTCACTGTAATCAGCGACCAGGAATTGGAAGAGGTCTTTATGCGTTTGCTAGACGAGGGATAATTCGTTTGCATTGCGCAAAGCGATGCCCTTGCATAGGGGTAAAATAACACATGTATAGGGCGTTTATAGGAGAGATATAGGGTTGGTTTCAGGGCGTTATGCCACTTTGCTACACAGCGAAAGAAGGGATCATTTTTATGGGATATACCGTAACCGAAAAAATTATTAAAAATCACCTGGTCGAAGGAAATATGCAAGCGGGCAGTCCTATTTCTGTCAAAATTGACCAGACGCTGACCCAGGACTCCACCGGGACCATGGCGTACTTGCAATTGGAGGCCATGGGGGTTAATCAGGTCAGGACAGAGCGCTCCGTGGCCTATATTGACCACAACATGCTCCAAGAGGGGTTTGAAAACGCTGACGACCATAAGTATATCCAGACCGTGGCCCATAAGCACGGCGTCTATTTCTCCCGCCCCGGCAACGGCATCTGTCACCAGGTCCACCTGGAGCGCTTCGGCGTGCCGGGGGCGACCCTTTTGGGCTCCGACAGCCATACGCCTACGGGGGGCGCTTTGGGAATGCTGGCCATGGGCGCCGGGGGGCTGGATGTGGCCGTGGCCATGGGCGGCGGCGCCTACGCCATCCCTATGCCGGAGGTGGTAAATGTTCGGCTCTCTGGCAAGCTCAAGCCATTTGTCTCGGCGAAGGATATTATCTTGGACGTCCTGCGCCGTCTGAGTGTCAAGGGCGGTGTGGGGAAAGTTATGGAGTATACGGGAGAGGGGATCACGACCCTCTCTGTCCCGGAGCGGGCTACCATTACCAACATGGGCGCGGAGCTGGGGGCCACAAGCTCCCTCTTCCCCAGTGACGAGATCACAAGGGCCTTTCTGGAGGCCCAGGGCCGGGGGGAGGCGTATACGGAGCTGCTCCCCGACCCCGATTGTACTTATGCCCAGATTGTCGAAATTGATCTGGATCAATTAGAGCCCCTCTGCGCCGCCCCCCACAGCCCAGACAACGTAATCCCCGTGTCCCAGGCGGGGGATGTCCCCGTGGATCAGGTGGCCATGGGGAGCTGTACCAACGGCTCCTATCTGGATCTGATGCGGGCGGCCGCTATTTTAAAGGGCAAAACTGTCGCCCCGGAGGTGAGTTTGGTGATCTCCCCCGGATCGAAACAGGTGCTCACTATGCTTGCGAAAAATGGGGCCTTGGCGGATCTCATCGCCGCGGGGGCCAGGATTTTGGAGGCGGGCTGCGGGCCGTGTATCGGCATGGGCCAGGCCCCCGCCACGGATGCCGTCAGTTTGCGTACCTTTAACCGGAATTTCAAAGGCCGCTGCGGCACCGCCTCAGCCCAGGTCTATCTGGTGAGCCCGGAAGTGGCGGCGGCCAGCGCCCTGACGGGAAAATTGACCGATCCCCGTACTTTGGGTGAAATGGTCTCCATCCCGACACCGGATGTCTTTGACGTGTGGGATAATCTCATTATTCCCCCCTCTGCCGCCCCTGATGAGGTGGAGGTGATCCGGGGGCCGAATATTAAGCCGTTTCCATTGGGCGCACCTTTGGAGGGGCGGATTGCCAAAAACGTCCTACTCAAAGTGGGGGACAATATTACCACGGATCACATTATGCCGTCCAACGCCAAACTGCTGCCCTATCGCTCCAATATCCCCTATTTGGCGAACTTTTGCTTCGCCCCCTGTGATGAGGACTTCCCCGGACGGGCAAAAGAACACAGCGGCGGAATTGTGGTGGGCGGGGAGAACTACGGCCAGGGCTCCAGCCGGGAACACGCGGCCCTGGTGCCCCTCTACCTGGGCATCCGGCTGATTTTGGCCAAGAGTTTTGCCCGCATCCATCGGGCCAATCTGATTAATGCGGGGATTCTCCCCCTGACCTTTGTGAACCCGGACGACTATGATTCGCTGGAACTCCTGGATGAGTTGATCTTGGAGGACGCCGTGGATCAGGTGTCCCGGGGGGGGATTGTACACCTGCAGAGCCCCGGCGGTACAATTGAGGCGCGATTGGACACCAGCCCCCAAGAGACGGAAATTCTGCTCCGGGGCGGGAAAATCAATTGGATGAGGCAGATGGGGGGATAAACACCCGCCGCCTGCGGGCGGCACCCTCTTTATAAAAGAGGGCAAAGACGTAGGGACGATGGGTCTCCCCCAGTCAGCTTTGCTGCCCAGCCCCCTCAATCACAAATTACATGGCGGAAAGGAATGAGCATTTCTTATGAATAAAATCAATACGGCAACAGAAAAATTCGCCCGGCTAATCGAACAGCAATTGGAGCGTGTCGCAAAAATGAACGAGGACACGGCCTTTCTCGATTGCGCAACCCTCCCGGAGGTTCGCATCGGCACTGTGGGGGGGGACGGGATCGGCCCGGCTATTACGGCCCAGGCCCAGCGGGTGTTGGAATTTCTGCTGGCGGATGAGGTCAGGCGGGGAAAAATCAAATTTGTGGAGATTCAGGGCCTCACCATTGAGAACCGGGTGGCGCACAATCAGGCCATCCCCGACGATGTGCTGGCGGAGTTGAAAACCTGTCACGCGATCTTAAAAGGCCCTACCACCACCCCCCAGGCGGGGGATCCCTGGCCCAATATTGAGAGCGCCAACGTGGCCATGCGGAAGGCCTTAGACCTCTTCGCCAATGTCCGCCCCGTGCGGGTTCCCCAAGAGGGGATTGATTGGACCTTTTTCCGGGAGAACACGGAGGGGGCCTACGCCGTGGGGAGTCAGGGGGTGGAGGTGGACGAGGATTTGGCCATCGACTTCACCGTCACCACCACAGAGGGGTCAAAGCGGATTATCCGCGCGGCCTTTGAATACGCCAAGCAGAATAAAAAGACCCTGGTCACCGCTGTGACCAAGGCCAACGTGATTAAGACCACGGACGGGAAATTCTTGCGATGCTTCCATGAGATCGCCGGAGAATATCCCGGCATCCACATCGACGAGTGGTATATTGATATTATGACCGCCAAACTCATCGACAAAAAGCGGCGGGGGCATTTCCAGGTGCTGGTCATGCCCAACCTCTACGGGGATATCCTCACCGACGAGGCCGCCGAGTTTCAGGGCGGTGTGGGAACGGCGGGCAGCGCCAATATCGGCAAACGCTACGCCATGTTTGAGGCCATCCACGGCTCCGCCCCCCGGATGGTGAGAGAGGGCCGGGATATCTATGCCGATCCCTCCAGCATGATGCGGGCGGCAATTATGCTGTTAAATCACATGGGATACGAGGCCCAGGGCGCCCGCTTTGAAAAAGCCTTGGATATCTGTACCCTGACGGAGCGAAAGCACGTCTTGACGGGCCGGAGCGACGGTGCCACCAACGCAGCGTTTGCGGATTATGTGATGGAGACCATACAAAAATTATAGGGCTTGTATCTAGTCAAACGCCCACAGGGCTTGTACTGCTCTGTGGGCGTTTCGCGTAATTATTTCTTATTAAATACCATCCATTTGCTTGCGAAATAATTTAGGAGCACCACGATAACAGATGTGGCCGCTTTCGATAGGATGGGATCGTAAAACAAAATATCCACGAGCAGGATGAGCAGGAGCGTATCCACTGCAAAGGTTACCAGTCTGCTGGATAAAAACTTGAAAAATTCCGCCAAAATCCGTTTGGCGGAGAAGTCCAAGGCTTTGAATACCCAAATTTTATTTGTCACATAGGCGAATAAAATCGCCAATAAATGGGATAATGTGTTGGCCAGCACGACACTGAGGTCCAGATATATGAACAATGCGTATGTGCCGAAACCGACAATGGTTGTGCATACGCCGAAAATCACATAGACGATGACTTCACGTACCAGGGCTTTTTTTATTAGGTGTTCAAAAAATGATTTGATGGATTTCATATGTTTTTGTTTTCTTCTTTAATAATATAAATCGGCCTGTTTTTTACCTCCAGATAGGCTTTCGCAATGTACTGTCCCAAGATGCCCGTACAGAACAGCTGCGTACCGCTTACAAATAAGATGATGCATACGGTTGAGGCCCAGCCCTGTACCGGGTCTCCGAAAATCAGCCAGCGCACCGCGATAAAAGCTGAGCCCAATATCGCCACCAGAAAGAACATCATGCCCAAAAAAGAAGAAATGGCAAGCGGCTTTACGGAAAACCCGACGATTCCGTCAAGGGAGTATATAAATAGTTGCCAAAAGCTCCATTTTGTATTCCCGGCAATTCGCGGGACATTCTGAAAGGGAATCCATTTTGTAGAAAACCCAACCCAGCTGAACAAGCCCTTAGAGAACCGATTGCTTTCTTTTAGGGAGAGGATGGCGTCTACCATTTGCCTTGTCATGAGCCGATAGTCCGTTGCCCCGTCTACCATTTCCGTCTCGGATATTTTATTGACAAGGCGGTAAAAACGTCTCGAGAAGAAGGAGCGGATTTTCGGTTCCCCGTCCCGGCTCACACGGCGGGTTGCAATACAATCAAAGCCCTCTTCTACAATTCCGGCGTACATCTGGGGCAATAATTCCGGCGGGTGCTGCAAATCGGCGTCGATTACCGCGACAAAATCGCCTGTGGATGCCTCCAGACCGGCGAGCAAAGCGGCTTCTTTGCCGAAATTGCGGGAAAAGGAAAGGTATTTTATCTGTGGATGCAGTTCCGACAACAGGCGCAGCACCTTGAGCGTTCTGTCTGTTGAGCCGTCGTCCACAAAAATAAGCTCAAAGGCGGCGCCCTGCATACCGGCGGCAACTTCCAGCATCCGGTCTAAAAACAGGGGAATACTCTCCTCTTCGTTGTAACAGGGGATAACAACACTTATTTTCTGCAAGTCCTGTCCCATCGCCCATGATCCTCTCTAGATGATTTTGCGTAATTACTCTTTTCTGCCCAGTAGTATAGCATGAAACATGTTTGAATGCAATGTTGCCCAGTTGATTTAAACTTGCTCTTTTGTAGGGGTGCAATAGATATTGGACACTCCCGCGGAAACAAGTTGAATTTGTGTGCGGCAGATGATATAGTTAAACCACTTGAAAACCACGGCGATTTTGAGGAAACATGGAGGCAGACAGCATTGAATACGCCAAAGTCTGACAATATATTCGCAAAATTGGCAGTTGCAGGGCCGGAAACGTATATTTTAGAGCGCATCAAACAGATTCCCCCGCATCTGAAAGTCACGTTTTTTTCTGTGGTTTTGATTGGGGCCCTGGTGCACGGGTTCGGGTTTTTCAATAAGTTTATCAACGAAGACTCTCTGTTCCATTTTCACGACTCCCTGGCCTATTTATATCAGTCGGGCAGATGGATGCTGGTCTCGTTGCAGTTTGTCCGCGGGTTTTATGTGGCCCCGTGGATCATCGGGGTTTTTGCGGTCTTCTATCTGGCGATTGCGGTCACCTTGGTGATTTCTATACTTGACATCAAAAATAGGCTGCACTGTGTCGCTATTTCGGCTCTAATCGTGACCTTTCCGGCTTGGGCCAATCAATTTATGTATGATTTTATGGCCGATGCATATCCAGCGGCCATGCTGTTGGCGGCACTCGCGATTTATGTCTCAAAAAAGTATAAATTCGGCTTTCTAGTGGGCGCATTTTGCCTCATGCTCTCCCTGGCGCTCTATCAATCATTTTTGGCCTTTGCAATCGGGCTGGCCCTGATGGCGGTGATTCGGTTTATCCTAGAGGGCTCCAGAGACACAAAGGCGATTTTGCTGTATGGCGGCAAGTTTTTGCTCTGCGGTGTGCTGGGGCTGATTTTGTATGTCATCAGTGTCCGCATTTCTCTCCGCATCACCGGCGGATCCCTATTTGCATATCAGGGGATGGATGCCATAGGCACTTTTTCTATGGGCGATCTGCCCCGCTTACTCATAGATGCCTATGATATCTTTTTCAGAAGTTTCCGTCCAACGGGTACGGACGTGGTAAATCAGATTTATATTTCGTTCGGGCGCGGACTCTTGTATGCTACGGTATTTCTCCTCATGGCCTATCTGTTTGTAAAGCGCGTGATTGTGGATCGGCTCTATCAGCATGTTCCGGCGTTTCTGATCCTGTTGGCCTGTCTGCTGTTCCTGCCTCTCGGGCTGAATGTCACGGTAATCACAGCCCCCACCGCCGAGTTTCATTCGCTCATGACAAATCCGTTCGTGCTAGGCGTAGTGCTGCTCTTCGTTTTTCTGGATGTGGATCAAATCCCCAGAGAGGCCAAAGAGAAGCGGCGCGGGGTTTCCCTCGCGCTTATCGCACTGGTTGCCACTATTTTAATCAGCGGGAGTTATATGCGCCAAACCAGTTCATTTTACTTTGTACAGCACATACAGTATGAGAGTTCATTCGCTTTTTACAACAGAATGCTAGCTCGCATTGAAGGTGCGGAGGGCTATGAGCCGGGTATGCCGGTGGCTCTGATCGGCGAGGCGCCTTTCCCTTATATTGGCGACGCAGAGACGCTGATTTCGGAGCGCTGGCAAATTGTGGGTTTCAGCGGCAGACGGCCCGCCGTAGGTCTCGGGGAATGGTTCAAAAGTGTAAATTTCATACAAAACTATCTGGGTGTGCAAATCGTTCCGGCCACGGAGGAAGAAATTACGCGAGTTGTGGAGAGCGAACTCTTTGCGGAAATGCCGCTCTACCCCCGATACGGTTCTGTCGCTGTGATAGACGGTGTGCTTGTCGTAAAGCTAAACGAAGTATCATAAGCCGCACAGAAGGAGGCAATATTACGATACGCCGCAGCGTCTTATTGGAAATACCGGCAATCCCGCAAAAGGCGGGACGGGCCGGTGTTTCTTTGTCCAACAGTCGATGTCTGCGTCCACTTGTCGCGCTTCCCATAAATTTTTCCGAGAAATTCCTCCAGGACAATTGAAAATTAGACAAAGTCGGGTTACAATAGAGCGAGATCGCAAATGAGAGGAGCTCCATGTGTTGGTTACCGTTGACACAAAGCTGATCCCCCTGTTGGGGAATCCCCTGGCCCACTCTTTTTCTTCCAGGATGCAAAATGCGGCCTACGCCGCTATGGGCTTTGACGGGCTCTACTTCCCAATCGAAGTCCCCAACGAGCATCTGGGGGTGATCGTCTCCGCCCTGCGGCATATGAATGTGGCGGGGTTCGCCGTCACCGCCCCGGCTAAAGTAGAGATTCTCCAATACTTAGACGCGCTGGATCCCCTGGCCGCCCAGATGGGTGCCTGTAACACAGTGGTCAACACAGACGGCCTGCTCAAAGGCTATAACACCGACGGGGCGGGTGTGATTGCAAGTCTGCTCCAAAACGGGGTGGATATCCCCTCTTCCGCCTGTTTCGCCTTTGGGGCCGGCGGCTCTGCAAAGGCCGCCTGCTTTGCCTTGGCGGCAGAGGGTGCAAAAGCCCTCATCATCGCCTCCCGCTCTGATTCCTCCGCCCAGTTAGCGGCGGAGCTCAATGCCGCCTACGGTTCCATCGCCGTCCCCTGCCGGGTATCGGATAAAGATACTCTGAGAGACATGGTGCGCTCCTCTGATGTACTCTTAAATTTCTCCGGGGTGGGCATGGCTCCCAACGGCCACGAGACCTGGATTGACAAATCCCTCTTGACCCATCGCCCTATCTGCTTTGACGCGACTTATAATCCCCCCAAAACCCAGTTCCTCGCAGACGCGGAGGAGATGGGCTGTCAGATCATCAACGGCGCGGGGATGCTGATCCACCAGGGGGCGCTGCAAATTGAGCTCTGGACGGGTCTGCCTGCGCCATATGAGATCATGGCGGCGGCAATCCGCGATAGTTTAGCTGAACAATAGCGTTGCTTTCTGTGTTCCTCCTGGGATCGGCGGAGAAGAAAGGCCTTGAACAATTTCTTACTCTCTCCACCGTCCGCGGAGAAGACACAGGCCAAATAAATTCAGCGTTACTTTCTATGCTCTCCCCTGCCGTGCAGGAGAAGTACAGGCCCAATATTTCTGTGTGTTCCCCCGCCGTGCAGGAGAAGTACAGGCCCAATATTTCTGTGCGTTCCCCCGCCGTGCAGGAGAAGTACAGGCCCAATATTTCTGTGTGTTCCCCCGCCGTGCGGGGGAGCGTGCAGGCCCAATAAATTCGAGGTGAATGTATGAATAAGAAAAAACTGGTGCTCGGCGTCATCGGCGCCGACGTCCACGCCGTGGGCAATAAGATATTGTCCCACGCCTTTGATTTGGCCGGGTTCGACGTGACGAACCTGGGGGTCATGGTCTCCCAGGAGGAGTACATCGAGGCCGCCCTGGAGGTCGCCGCCGACGCCATTATCGTCTCCTCCCTCTACGGCCACGGCGAGCTGGACTGCCGCGGGCTCCGGGAGAAGTGTGACGAGGCGGGCTTGGAGGGCATTTTGCTCTACGTGGGCGGCAATATTGTAGTGGGCAAACAGCCCTTCGAAGAGGTGGAAAAACGCTTCCTCGACATGGGGTTTGACCGGGTATTCCCCCCGGGCACCACCCCGGACACCGCCATTGAGTCCCTGAGACAGGATTTCAATCTCTAAATTGAGAAGTTTTACTGTCTTTCCCCGCCGTAGGCGGGGGAAAGACGAGAACGCATTTAATACTAATTTTCGATAAAAAGCAATCGAAAATACGCCCGCTTTGCGGGCTGGTATTATAATAAAAAGGAGCGCAAAAAGTCATGGAACTGATGAATAAAAAACTTTCGGACAATGATTTTTACAACCAGCGCGAAGAAATCCTGGGCCAGTGGCCCACGGGCAAAGATGTGAGCCTGGAGGCGGGGGTCGCCTACCACAGTACCTTGCCGGAACACAAGTGTTTCTCCAAAAAACTCTTGGCCGCCAAGGCCGCCGGAGTCACCTTGGCCCAGCCCCGGGCCGGTGTGGCACTGATCCCGGATCACATCAAATTGCTCACCTATCTCCAAGATCAGGGCGAGGCGGATCTCCTACCTACCACCATTGACAGCTATACCCGGCAGAACCGTTTCGAGCGGGCCCAGAACGGGATCGAAGAATCCATCCGCAGCGGAAAGAGTATGTTAAACGGCTTCCCCGCCGTGAACCACGGCGTATCCGGCTGCCGCCAGATCATCGACTCCCTGGACACCCCCGTCCAGATCCGCCACGGCACGCCGGACGCCCGGCTCTTGACGGAGATCGCCTATACCGGCGGGTTCTCCAGCAACGAGGGCGGCGGGATATCCTACAATATCCCCTACGCTAAAAATGTAGATTTGGAGACCACCATCCGCCACTGGCAGTACGTGGATCGGCTGACGGGTATGTATGAGGAGGCCGGGATCGCCATTAACCGGGAGCCCTTCGGCCCCCTGACCGGCACACTGGTACCCCCCAGTATCTCCCACGCCGTTGGCATTATTGAGAGCCTTTTGGCGGCGGAGCAGGGCGTGAAGAATATCACCGTGGGCTACGGCCAGTGCGGTAATCTGCTCCAGGACGTGGCCGCCATCCAGACCTTGCAGGCACTCACGGAAGAATATTTAGCCGCCCACGGCCATTCTGACGTGGCGGTGACCACCGTCCTGCACCAGTGGATGGGCGGGTTCCCCCAGGACGAGGCCAGAGCCTTCTCTGTTATATCCTGGGGCGCTACCGTGGCCGCCCTGTCCCGTGCCACCAAGGTGATTGTAAAAACCCCCCACGAGGCCATCGGCATCCCCACTATGGAGGCCAACGCCCAGGGAATCCGCTGTACGAAACAGACCCTCTCCATGCTGAAAGATCAGTGCATCGGCGATACGTTAATCAAGACGGAAAAAGAAATCATCTCTCTGGAAACCCGCTGTCTCGTAGACAAGTGCTTCGAGCTGGGCCAGGGGGACTTGGCCCAGGGCGCCGTTCGGGCCTTTGCCGCCGGGGTGTTGGATATCCCCTTTGCACCCAGCCGCTTTAACGCCGGAAAACTCCTCCCCGCCCGGGACAACGAGGGGGCGATTCGGATTTTCGATCCGGGCCATCTGCCTTTCACGCCGGAGCTCTTGGAGTTCCACAAGCAGAAGATCAATCAGCGGGCCGCTGCCGAGGGCCGGGAGCCGTCGTTCCAGATGGTCATCGACGATGTCTACGCCATCAGCAAGGGCAATCTGGTGGGTCGACCGAATAAGGGGTAGTTATACGCCTCCCAGGGGCGGCCATTGGCCGCCCCTTTTAGGGTGATCGGTCCCCAGTCAGCTTCGCTGACAGCCCCCTCGTAAACGAAGGGGCCGGAGGGCAAGAGCAATCCTCCGTCAGAGCTTCGCTCTGCCACCTCCTTTACGAAAGGAGGTTTTAAGGGCCGTGCGCCCTTGACCTAAACCTCCTTTCGTAAAGGAGGTGGCAGGCGTAGCCTGAGGTCGGATTATCCCTGGGCCGCGGGAGGGAACTTGGCAATGAACAACATGGGTGACACAGTTCGCCCCTACACAAAGTGCTGTGCCATTGGGACAGCGAAAGGATTTGACAACATGAAAATTGTGAGCGCAGTCTGTGCCCCCGGACGGACGGGGTTTTATTTTGACGATCAGCGGGCCATTAAATCAGGTGCCGTGGCGGACGGGGCCGCCTATATGGGCTCTCCGGTCACGCCGGGATTTTCCGCCGTCCGCCAGGCGGGGGAATCTATCTCTGTCCTCCTGGTCTTAGAGGACGGGCAGATCGCCTGGGGCGACTGCGCCGCCGTACAATACTCCGGTGCCGGGGGGCGGGATCCCCTGTTTTTGGCCCGTGATTTTATCCCCGTCATCGAGGCCCACATCTTCCCGGCCCTAATCGGACAAGAGGCGGACAGTTTCCGCCGTCTGGCGGAGAATCTGGAATCCATCCGTGTGGACGGGAAACCCCTCCATACAGCCATCCGCTACGGGGTCTCCCAGGCGATTTTAGACGCTGTGGCCAAGGCGAAGCATCAGCTCATGTGTGAGGTCGTCGCACAGGAATATCACATCCCCCTTACCGGGGAGGAAGTCCCCATCTTTACCCAGTCCGGCGATACCCGTTACGAGGGGGCCGATAAGATGATTATCAAGGGGGCGGAAGTCCTCCCCCACGCTCTGATCAACAACGTAGAGACCAAGCTGGGCCGCAAGGGAGAATTGCTCCTGGAATACGTCACCTGGCTCCGGAATCGGATCATCGCCCTGCGCACCGACGAGACCTACTGCCCCACGCTGCACATTGACGTCTACGGCACCATGGGCCAGATCTTCGGCAATGAGAACTTCTCCGCCATGGCGGATTACCTGGACACCCTGGCCAAAGCGGCAGCCCCCTTCCCTCTGCGGATCGAGGGTCCCATGGACGTGGAGGAGCGGGAGCGGCAGATGGAGTGTCTCGCCGCCCTGACCCGGCTCATTGATGAGCGAAAAATCCCCGTCCAGCTAGTGGCCGACGAGTGGTGCAATACCTTGGAAGATATCCAATACTTCGCCGACAACCGGGCTGGACACATGGTACAGATCAAGACCCCGGATCTGGGGGGGATCAACAATATTGTGGAGGCCGTCCTCTACTGTAAAGCTCGCGGCGTGGGTGCCTATCAGGGCGGGACGTGTAATGAGACGGACCGCTCCGCCCAGGTCTGTGTCCATCTGGCCATGGCGACTAAGCCGGATCAGATGCTGGCAAAGCCCGGCATGGGCGTGGACGAGGGGTATATGATCGTCTACAACGAAATGCAGCGCATCCGGGCGGTTTTAGCGGCAAAGGAGAAACTGGGATGAGAAAAGAGTTCCGCATCTTAGCCACCACCGCCATTTTGGGCTACGGGTTCCCCTTGGCCTCTTTCGAGGCGGGTCTGGCCCGTGCCCCCCATCTCATCGCCGTGGACGGCGGCTCTACGGATCCCGGCCCCTACTATCTGGGTGCTGGGGTATCCTTCACCGACCGGGGGGCCGTCAAGCGGGATTTGGAGATTATGATCCGGGCCGGGGTAGAGCGAAAGATCCCCGTGGTCGTCGGCACCGCCGGGGGCAGCGGGGCGGATTCTCACCTCCACTGGTGCCGGGAGATCGTAGAGGAGATCGCACAAGAGAACAATCTCCCCCTGAAACTGGCGCTGATCCGCTCTCAACTGGATAAAGCTTTTTTGCAAGGCGCCTTGGCCGCAGGGGATATCACGCCCTTGGAGCCCGCGCCGCCCCTCACCCGAGAATCCCTGGCCGCCACTACGAATATAGTGGCCCAGATGGGCGTTGAACCTTTTATCAAGGCCTTGGAGCAAGCCCCCGACGTCATTCTGGCGGGCCGGGCCTATGATCCCGTCTGTTTTGCTGCGCTGCCCATAAAACAGGGTTATGATCCGGCCCTGTCCCTGCATCTGGGCAAAATTTTAGAGTGCGCCGCCATCGCCGCCACCCCCGGCAGCGGATCGGACTGTATGTTCGGCTATATCGGAGACGGCTACTTCCGGGTGGAGCCGTTGAATCCCGTCCGCAGGTGTACCACCCTCTCCGTGGCGGCCCATACCCTGTATGAGAAGTCCAACCCCTATATTCTCCCCGGCCCCGGCGGGCATTTGGATTTAACCGCCTGTCAGTTTATCCAGGAGACAGATTCTATCGTCCGGGTCACGGGGACGGCTTTTGTCCCCCGGATACCCTACACCGTCAAACTGGAGGGGGCGGCCCCCGTGGGCTATCGCACCGTGAGCATCGCCGGCACCCGGGATCCCATTATGATCGCCCAAATGGATGATATTATTGCGGGCATTCGGGAGCGGGTGACGGATAACTTCCGGGATTCCCATCTGGACTACCATCTGCACTTTCACATCTACGGCAGAGACGGGGTCATGGGAGAACTGGAGCCCAACCGTTCCACGGCGGGGAGCCATGAGCTGGGCATCGTCATTGAGGCCACAGCCAGCACGCAGGAGCAGGCCGATACCATTTGCGCCTTCGCCCGTTCCACCATGCTCCACTACGGATACGAGGGCCGTCGGGCCACGGCGGGGAATTTGGCCTTTCCATACTCTCCCAGTGATTTCCACGTGGGGGCGGTCTATGAGTTCAGCGTGTATCACCTGTTGGAGATCGACGATCCGGTTGAGCTATTTCTCATTGAATACATAACGCTTCCCGGAGGTGCGGTATGAAAATAAAACTGCTCGATATCACCGACGTAATCCGAAGCAAAAACGCTGGGCCCTATGAGTTGACCTTTGACATCATGTTCAAAACCCAGGAATGGTTCGAGAAAGTCGCAACGGCAGGCGTCATCAACGCCGACCTGATCTGTGGGCTCTATCAGATTCCGCCCGAGGATTTGATCGGCATCGTGGAGTTCCCCCCGGCGAAAGCGATTAAGGTTACCATCCGGCGGCCGATGCCGTCCGGGAGTTTGGGCGAGACGGATGTGTACGGTGCGCAACAGCATGCGCCGTTGTTGGATTTGGTGTTTGAGGTGTAGGGGGGTATATATGAAAAAAATAGTTATATATGTGTTGCTTTGCTTGTTTGGATTGGGAACAGCCTTAAACGTGTTAACTTTATCCAATATGCTCAGCAACATATGGGCACTCGTTGGATTTGTAGTAGTAATGTTAATCAATGTAATCTATAGCCTTTTACTTCCTAGAACCGTTCCGATTAGAAATTTTTTAAGTAAATCAATGACCGCACTGTACATAGTATTAGCTGTAGCATATACCATCACTTATGCCTTTATACTCGCTAATATAGTGTTTCTCTAAGTAACCAACACTACAAAATAACCAAACTCAAGGAGATGATTCAATGCTAAAAATCGCGATGTTCGGCTATGGTAATCTGGGAAAGGCCGTGGTAGACGCCATTGACGCCGCACGGGATATGGCGCTCTGCGGCGTGGTCATGCGCGCCCAATCCCTACACAAACCCAAAGTCTCTGTCCCTGTAGTGGACGATGTGGGCAAATTGGAGACGAAGCCCGACGTAGCTCTCCTCTGTGTACCCACCCGTGCCGTCCCCGGCGTGGCGGAGATCTGTCTCGCCCAGGGGATCAACACAGTGGACAGCTACGATATCCACGCGGATATCTGGGAACTCCGGGAGCGGCTGGATGTGGCCGCAAAAAAAGGCGGTGCCGCGGCGATTGTCTCCACTGGGTTTGATCCCGGCGGGGATTCCATTGTCCGGGCGCTGATGGAAGTCCTGGCCCCCCAGGGCATAACATATACAAACTACGGCCCCGGTATGAGTCTGGGCCATACGGTGGCCGTCAAGGCTATTGAGGGCGTGAAAAACGCCCTGTCCATGACCATTCCCTTGGGAACCGGCGTCCACAGGCGCCTGGTGTACGTAGAACTCCTGGACGGGTATGCGTTCAACGATATCGCGGCAAGAATCAAGGCTGATCCCTATTTCGTCAACGACGAGACCCATGTCTATCTCAGCCCCGACGTGGATTCTCTCAAAGATGTGGGCCACGGTGTCAACATGGTGCGCAAAGGCGTATCGGGCAAGACCCATAATCAGCTATTGGAGTTCAACATGAAGATCAACAACCCGGCCCTGACTGCACAGGCCATGGTGGCATGTGCAAGGGCCAGCGCAAAACAGGCCCCGGGGGCGTATACGGTGCTGGAGATCCCAGTCATCGACATGCTGGACGGCAGTAATGAGGAACTGGTGCGGAGGCTGGTGTAGGTCATACACCTCCGTGGGGCGTGACGCCCTCGGCGCTCCTTATTATTACGTTTGTGACCCGCGATGATAGTCGTCTGCGGACAGACTGCCCGGACGTTCTCTCCCAAATGCGGGGGGCCCAGTTATGAATACACCAAAAGGAGGCGACACAGATAAAAAAGTTGATTGCACTACTACTCATCGCCCTATTCATAACCGTCACATTCACAGGGTGCCGCGCCGAAGAAGTGCCCGTCCCGACCCCGGCACCCGCCACGCCGGTGCCGACGCCGACTCCCGAACCAACGCCGCACCCGAACGCCGCAAACATGCGGATTGCTTGGGTTGAACCCTCACCGGCATTCATCTCCCACAACGGGGACTACAGGGGCGGCTGGCAGGGAATCCAACGGTTTCTTGACAGCCACGGGCTTTCATCCGACCATGCAACACGCTTCCAACCGCACTCAGACTCCGATGAAGCTCGCATCGACCTGATTACAGACGCCATCGACTATTGGGGTGTTAACATTATTGTAATGCAGAGCCACCACTTTATCAACACTTCTGCCACAGTACAGGAACTGTTTCCGGATGTCAAGTTCATCCTATTGGACGCTACGCCTGCCTATGAAGCGGCGGATAATCTCGTCGCGATTCATTTCGCAGAGGAGCAGGCAGGGTTTTTGGCGGGCTACGCCGCCGTGATGGACGGACATAGGAGTTTGGGCTTCATGGGCGGTATCCCAGACCCTTCCGTTGTGCGCTACGGATACGGGTTCCTCTATGGCGCAGAGTATGCCGCCGCTGCACTGGACTTAACAGAGGGCGAAGTAACCGTTCGCTATACCTATCTCGGCAATTTTGCACCCTCTCCCGATCATGCGATGATGGCCGCCGCTTGGTTTGAGGATGGCATTGAAGTCATCTTCGCCGCGGCCGGGCATGCAGGTTTCTCCGTCATCAGCGCCGCAACCTATGCAGGTGCGCTGGTCATCGGCGCAGACGATGACCAATCCGGTGCAGGCGAGGTCGTCCTCACGTCTGCGGTGAAGATGCTCGACGCGGTGGTTTACGATATGCTGACCGATATCTTGCACGGGGAATTTGCCGGCAGCGTTGTGCATCGGTTTGACGCATCCAATCGGGGCATTGGCTTGCCCATGGAGAACTCGCGTTTCCAAACCTTTTCACAGGCACAGTATGATGCGATTTTTAGATTGCTGGCCGATGGTACGATTGTGGTTGACGATGTCCATCACGAATTCGTCTTGCATTTGGTTGTTTTCTACGAACTTTAGCGTAGGAACCGTTCTTCCCCGCCGCATATCGGTGACGATGTGCGGCGGGGTTGTGCCATATGTATTGAAATGCCTACCGCGCCTTCGGAATAATAAACATCTGCCCCGGATAAGGCACTGCGTCTTCGCCAATCCCGTTTGCCCCCACGATCAGCGCCTCTGTGGAGCAGTAGCGCTTGGCCAAGTGCCACAGGCTCTCGCCCCCCTCGGCGGAGAAGACCACTACGCTGGGCAAGCTGGCCAAGTCCCGGGGGTGTTCCTCGTCCCAGCGCAGGGCGTTGAGGGCGGTGAACCGCATCTTCCGGCAGGGGCGTACCATGAACTGGACAGGCATCCGGATCTCCGCGCCGTCTGGGCTGGGGATGATCTGCACGCCCTCCCCCGCCCGGATCGCGGCGGTATAGGCCATATGGGGCATGAGGTCCGCCTCCGCTGTCGCCTCGAATCGGCGGTTCAGGGATGTGAGCCCTCCCTCCTCCGTCAGATAGACGGCCGAGATATTCACAGCGGATTTCAGTTGCAATTTGCCGCCCTCTTGGCTGATATTTACCCTTCCGGTACGGACAGCGTAGTCTATCACCCGCACCATCCCCACGGGGAGTTCCACGCTCTCCCGCACTTCGGCCCCCAATTCTTGCAGGGGCTCCAGGCTCTCCAGATGGTGCTCCATCCGTCCCGCCTCCAGAGAAAACCGGGTGCTGTAGGCGTCGGATATGTAGGGGAGCACATGCCGCCGGATCTCCACGGCCTGGGCCACCAGATGGAGCTCCACCGCCATGGTGCCGCCCTCCGACGCGCCGCTCTCCAGATAGACGTTGGTGAGCATCAGGGCGATCTCATAGGCCCCCTCGTCGGCCTCGCCCTCCATCTCCATGATCTGGGAGAAGGTGGCGGCAAACTCCACCGTGTGGGGCTCTCCCGTCTGCCGGGCGGCGTACATGGCATGGATGGCAGCTGTGCCCTTGAAGATCAGCTTGTTGCCCACATTTTTCACATCATCTGTGGACAGTCGCACCTGGGATTTTAAAATCTCCCCCAGAGGCGGCAGTCCCGCCGGGAGGTGAAACTCGTCCGAGATGGCAAAGGTCTTCTCCCGCACCTGGGATACGAGGCTGACCTCCACCTCCTCCCGGCGAATCTGCAATCCCGCCTCCGCCCCGTCCTCGATCTCGGCGGCGTAGTCCAGTACGCCGTCGGCGTATCCCTGGATCTCCACCAGGATATCCGCCCGCACCAGGGCTTTGCGGGAGTTTAGCACCCTGGCATCAATGCCGACCAGTTTTGCCGTGACAACGATCTTGGTATCGTCGGTCACGTCGCCGGCATCGCATCCGGCGGTGAAGGGGATGGTGAGTTCCAGCTTGCGCAGCCCGTCCTCTCCCTCGGGCAGATAGACCACCGAGGCCGCCACAGCGCCGTTTAAGGACACTCTACCGGCCTCCGCCGCCTTGCTCCGCAGGGTGATGTTGCCCTCCACGTCTACAATGGTCTGCATATCGGGATAGGCGTCCGGCACAATGGTCTCCGCCGTCTCCTCCTGGGTAAA